>Ga0268262_10002047_pt1 | contig 23787 bp, 29 predicted proteins | sample TergutNc150P3_FD_190354 | JGI IMG/M metagenome (GOLD analysis project Ga0268262, IMG submission 190354) | Nasutitermes corniger P3 segment gut microbial community from laboratory colony in Florida, USA - Nc150 P3 (SPAdes) (version 2) | ecosystem: Host-associated > Arthropoda: Insects >...
TTGATTTAACTGTGTCTTTGTTTGCTCGTTTTCATGTTAATGGCTCGCGTGAAGAAATCTGGAATCTTGTGTGTAATCCCTTTTGAAATACTCTCAAAATATTATGCCCACCAAAGCCCACCCGTTTAAAGCAGATAAAGGCAGGAATTAGTAAAACAAAGACTAGACCTAATGCATGACAACAACCTAGTCTCCGCAGGCACGTTAATAATAGGGTTACCAGAGGAAACAGAAGAAGACATTATAAAAACACAAGAACTCTTAGACGAAATAAAAGACATACGCGGTCTAATAGTACCTCTATTCTTTGTACCCCTAGGCAGCCTAACAAAAGAAGACTGGTTCAAAGATACCAAACTACACAACAGACATACAGAATTAATGATACAATGCGCAGAACACGACTTCAAATGGGCAGACAATCTAATAGAATGGGCATTCAAAAACAAATGACACAGCAAAATAACAAAAACAGCCTACAAAGGCTTCGTAGCCCTAGCAAGACATAAAGTAAAACAAATACAATAAAAAAACACCACAAAAAAAGACAACCTTAAATATCCTAATGAAGATGAATGTGGGAGAACACAAGAGTGCCGCTGTTGCATAGCTCGGTAGTGCGACTGACTGTTAATCAGTAGGTCAAAGGTTCGAGTCCTTTCAGCGGCGCCACACCCTCACTTCATCGCTCACCCAAAGAAATTTTAATACATTTTGAGTTTGTTAAGTCGTTTTATTAATTCAGCATTAGAACTAGTTGCTGCTTTTCTGGATTTTCATGTAAAATAACACATACATCTGTGTAAACTGTAAAAATTATTTAATAACAATCCCCTAGTTTCTCTCACTTTGGTGAGAGTTTTTGTTTTGTTCATATGCCGCTGGCGGGTTTGTTGTTGTTTTATTGTGTTTCTTTTGAGCTTGTTATTGTTTTTCCTGCGAAGGTTATTTTTAGGGCGTTTTTGTGGGGGCATATTTCTATGCATCTGGTGCAGAGTATGCATTTGGAGTCTGTTACGTCTCCGCCTTTTTTGGTGTACATGTCTGTGGCTTGTGTTGGGCAGGCTCGTTTGCATATGCCGCATTTGGTGCATTTTTGTTCGTCTTTTTGTAGTTTTGTTAGGGCTATTTTTTTGAAGGGCCATGTTGTGCTGAAGAGGGCTGTTAGTGCGCCTACGGCGCATATGCGGCACCAGATGCGTCGGTATGCTAGGGAGAGGATTATCACTATTATCAGAACGGTTAGGCTTATGCTGGAGTAGTATCCGCCTATTATGCCTAAGGGACCGTAGACTATTTGTGATATGTAGCTAAAGTTCATAGATCCTATGCCAGCTTCTATTAGGGAGCATAGGGGGCGCATGGGGCATATTAGGCAGTATGGTTCATTTATGCTGCTTACTATGCCGGCTTCTGTTCCGCCGGGTCCTCCGGCTATGGTGCCGGGTATTAGTTCTGTGCCGAAAATGTAGTATGAGCCAAATATTACGCTTAAAATGAGGAATGTGGCTATTATTATGTATCGTGTTTGTCCGAGTTTTTTGTTTGTTTCATCTGAAAATGATCGGTGTTTCCACTTTAAAGTTCGTCGTAATCTTGATAGTGTGTCTTGGAATAGTCCGAAGGGGCAAAGCCAGCCACAGAAGGCTCGTCCGAAGAGGAGGGAGGCTACGATTAGTGAGCCTATTACTATACCTATTTTTTCTATACCTAAGGTGGAATATGTGACTTCATATCCTCGGGGGTAGTTCCAGAAGGGGAATATGTATGCTTGTAGTTGCCACGCTGGGCAGGTTACTGTTCTGCCGTTGGGGTAATAGCAGGCAAGGACGGGGAGGGTTATGCCATCGGGTAGCTGGTTGCCTAATAGGTCGGCTCCTAATAGTCGGTCGCGGGGTGAGATGCCTAGGGGTGCCCATCGGGGTTGGCCGAAGGGTCCTATTATTAGTCCCATGAATATGGCTATTACGGCAAATATTTGTATGTATAAGCGTAAGTTACTTATGCGGCATGTTTTGTTTCGTGAAAACTTTGCAATTAGGGTAGTGCCAGCTATGGCGGCTAGGAAGTATATGGGTAATACAATGTTTACGGGTAGTTCCCAGACCATTTAAGCGTCTCCTACGGTTTTTGCCTTTTTGTTAGATCGTAATTTTATAACTGTTGCAAGGGTTACTGTTAGGGCGACTATTATGCCTGTTGTTATGCTTACAGAGTGGCGCAGGTAGAACGCGCGGTCGTCCACAAATGAGCCGTAGCTGTAGCGCATAACTGTTAACCGTCCAGAGAGTCCTTTAACAATAACTGTTTCATCAGGCAATAGTTTCCAGGTTTTTCCTTCTCCGAAAAATACGCTATCCTGATTAAACACTGTCCACTCACTATAATGTGACGGCCTAGAGGGGTCTCCGCCTAAATTTATAACCTGCTCGCCAGCATCGCTCTCAACGGTATAGCGGATAGAGCATGAACTATATGTACTATTACTGGTAGCGCGACTGGGGGTAAATGAGTGTATAGTTACATCACAGTTTTTTGCTGAAAACTTTAAAGTACCAGAAAAACGTGAACCACTAAGAGTTAAATTATTAAAAATCCACATATCATTCTCTAAAAAGGCATTAGTATAGCTTCCATTAACTGAGAAACGTATTGACCCGTTAACAGCGGGAATATCAAAAACATCCATAGTTGAAAAAGCAGTCCCCTGCCCTTCAACAGCAGGTAAAAAACTAAAAAGAGAAAGCCCTACTAACAAAGCTATTAATGCAAACGAGTAAACTCTACAGTGGAACACCAAAGCACCACATACCAAAAGATATAACAACATGTATAATTATAAAGGTTTTTTCAAAACACCACCAAAAAAGCTCACTCTATGACGATTAATTTGGTTTTTTCTGCTTTTTATTACTTTTTTGCTCTCAGTTGGAGTTATAGAATAAGTCATATATGCAGCGACTTATAGCTTAACTTCAGGGATATGCAGGAGGTTGTCTGTATGAGCATAGAGAGTAAAATCAAAAATGGTTTACACTGTTTTTGCAACAGAAAAAATGCGGCGTTTATCTCTTTACTATTCATAATAACTCTAACAGCATCTTGCATTATCTCCGAGTACAATACTGTTTCATTTTTTGTATCAGGAGCACCTGATAAAGTGGTTAATAATGAAACTGAACTTAGAGATGCAATTAACAATGCACCAGATAAATACACATTCACAATCGCTCTCAACAATGACATTACGCTAACTGACTCTGCACTTATCATTCCAGCTAACAAAGATATCATACTTACAAGCAGTAAACTTGTTGGTTTTTACAAGTTAATTGGTGCATATAGTAGAAATACTATTATTGTTAAAGACAGTGGAATATTAAAGATTGATGGCATAATTATAACTAATAGTTCTCAGAGTGGAGTAACTGTCAGAGAGAATGGTTTGCTTATACTGTACCGTGGCGAAATTTCGGGAATTTCAGATAATAGCTTCTCATAGAACATTAGCTTTACCGCGCTATGCATAGGTGTTCATTTTAAGTTGACCAAAAATAGCAGATACATCTTCTGTTTTTGTCCGAGAAAGCTAGAGTAGTATGTAACCGCATACTATTCTAGTTTCTCGGACATGCCGTCAGAGTAACTCTGAGTTTTCATCCGTAAGTCAATTTAATGCCTTCTCTTCATTCGGCTAACAGTGTAACGTTAGGATAATAAATAAAAGTTTGTTGGTTACTGGTCTGTTTGTTCTTGTTTTCTTATTAGGTGGTAACAGTATAAACTGTATACGGTTATGCCTCCAAACATTATGGTAAGCATGGGTCCTACTAGTATGCCGAAGATGACTACACAGAATCCTGTAACTACCGCTAGGGCTATGGCTATTAGTTTTTGGTAACGGTTTTGCTGTTTCTGTTCTTGTGTTAGTGGCGTTGGTGGTGGTTGTGTTTTTAGTTTTTTTTGCATTTTGCGCAGATTTTCATGTTATACTTGTATGTGCAGGCAATGTCTGGGTTGTGGACACATTCAATACTGGCTACAATATAGTGGTCGTATTGTAATAGTTTGCATCGTTTATTTTGCAACTGACTGATTTGTTCATCTGTTAAATCGGGGTTTTCTAAGGTTTTTTCTATTTGTAGTATTTCTTGGTATATTTTCATGTCACGTATTTTTTTGTTCAGGTGAGTCTCCACAAAGCCATACTACTATGAAGGCGATTACGGCGATTATTATAACAGCTACGATGTGGTCCCGCATACAAGATTCACTTCTTATAAACAAAACAGTTTTTACGCATTATAGCAACTTAACTTTTTGAGAGTATTTCAAAAGGGATTACACACAAGATTCCAGATTTCTTCACGCGAGCCATTAACATGAAAACGAGCAAACAAAGACACAGTTAAATCAATCATACGCAAACTTTTTGAAACAATACAAGTTTTACAACAAAACCACCCACACCAATGACGCTGCCCAAAATTATCCCGCTCAACACCATGCGTCTGAGCCTTAGTCTGAGTAAGCAACTCTTGAGGAATTAACTCTGCACAAGCTTCCCAGTTATCTGCAAAGAAAACCTTAACATCCAACTGCTCTAGACGATCAAGCATCTTTCGTAACGTTAGTGCGCTTCGGTTTCCGCATTCCCAATCAACAAGCTCCCCGGTAGTTCTACAGTACGCCTTCCACACCCAGACCTTGTTTTTTTTGAACGTAAAAAGTGCCACACCTCATCAAGCTCAATAACAACCTCACCTTGTGGAGAAGGGTTTTTTATAGGTTTTGAGGGTAAAGTTTCTTGCCCAGTATAGAACGGTGGAAGGTGCCACTTTGAGCATGCGGCCAATAGTATTCATTGATAATCCAGCTATGTGGGGATATAGCGTGAAGGTTCGTTTGGTGGTGTTTTTGTTTTTGGTTTGGGCGTTTTGTCGTCCGCAGTTTTTGCATTTGTATCGTTGTCTGTTGTGATTAAATCCTGCTTTCACACAATGTTCGCTCCCACACTTTGGGCACTTCATAACCATCGCAGATACAAAGAGTAAAACCGCTTAATAATCCTTTTTACAATACTCTCACTTGAAGAAGGAAAAATAATTCCTAAAGAGATGTCTATAAAATTGGTTGATAGAGAAAGTGTACCTGAATGGCAAAGAGAAGATTTACAATTTAGTGAATACACAGACGAACACATATAACGTCATCACACTTAGGACAAATTTATTTATTATACTCACTATTAGTGTTTTATGAAGCATGTTATATTGGTTACTGGTACGCCGTGTGTTGGTAAGACTACTGTGGCGGGGCGGCTTGCGGGTCGTTTGGGTGCTCTTTATGTTAATTTGACTGATTATGCTAAGTGTAATGGTTTGATTCTTAGTGAGGATACAAAGCGTTGTACGTCTATTGTAGATGAGGAGGGGATGCGGCAGGCTCTTATAGGTACTATTGAGGGGTATGAGGGGTCTGTTGTTGTTGATGGTCATTTTGCTGCTTCTGTTGTTCCTTCTGAGGTTTCTACGTGTGTGTTTGTTTTGCGGCGAAATCCTGTTGAGCTTAAGGAGTATATGCAGCGGGAGGGTTTTTCGGAGGATAAGCTGTGTGAAAATTTGTTAGCTGAAATTTTAGATGTATGTTTTGTTGAAGCATTATCGGCTCATGTGGGTAAAGTTTGTGAGGTTGATGTTACAGGGAAGAGTGTTGAGCAGGTACTTGAGATGCTTTACGTGTTTGTTTTAGCTGAAAATAAACAGTTTTGTAGTGGTAGCTCTGTGGATTGGTTAGGTTTTTTGGAACATGAGGGTTTACTTGAGCAGTATCTTAAAGTCTAGTTTTTATCTGAATCTTTCTAGGTCTTGTTTTGTTAGTATCTCTATTTTTCTCCGTTTTGCATAAGCTTTTGCGTGGCTGCTAAATTTGTCGCCTATCATTATTGGGTTAGTTAATCCTGCATCATCTGATGCGTTGTCTAGGGTTATTATAACATTTACTCCTATAGTGCGGTTCCAGTCTCGTATCCAGACGCCTTGTGCGCCGTAGCTTCTTTCTTTTTTTTCTACTATTAAGTCAAAGTGTCGTGATTCTCCGCTACTGTAGCCTTCTACTGCGACGTCTTCGTTGTTAATTTTAAAGCCTTTTTTTTCAAAATAGACGATTGCCATTTCAGTTAATTGTGACCTATCTGATGTTTGGTCTCTCTCAACGTTCACGTTATTTTCTCCCTGTGTGTTATTGTTTGAGTACAGAAAAATCTTTCGGATACTGTAAAATTAGTTTGTATTATTAATTAAAAAGGAAATGTGTTAAGGGTTTGCAGGAGGTATATATAGTATTTATTGTAAGTAATTGTCTTGGTTGTTGTTGTGTTTGGCTCCGACTTTGATAATTAAGTGTCCTTATTGTGCTGGGTTGTTTCTTTCGGGCTCTATGCAGAAGTCTAGGCTTTGTTCTTATTGTGGTAGGCGGGTTAATTTGGAGCGGGCTTTGTGTGTTGCACGGACGGAGAGTGCTGTGGAGGCTTCTGAGTTGTTAAAGCAGTTGAAAGTTCAGAGCGGTAGGCGTGCGGGTTTAGATTTTAGGTGTGTGTAATATGTTTGTTAGCATTTCGCAGGTTTTGCAATAGTTTTGTGTTGTGGGTTCTTTGCAGTTTTTGCATGTTTTAAATTTTTCTTTTTCTACAGTTTGTTCTATGGCTGGGCGTAGTTTTTCTATGGAGTGGAATATGGCGAATTTTGTTCCTGCATGTTTTTCTTCTATAGTATTTAGTATGGTGCGGGCATCGTTTCTTAGTGCTTCTGAGGCGTATGGGCAGGGTGTGTCTTGGAAAGGAATTTTTTTTATGTAAGCGTATAGTGCGCTTTCGTTTTCAGGGATTTCGCAGAAGGGTTTAATTTTGCGTACTAGCATGGGGTGAACTTTTGTTGTTGCGGGTTTTTCTTTAACTAGCCTTGTTATATCGCCGCGTAGAATGTTCATAAGTGCTGTTTGTGCTTCATCGTCAAGTGTATGTGCCGTAGCTATTCTTGAAGCTCCCACTTCTCTAGCGGCTATATTCATAGCCCTACGTCGCAGGACTCCGCAGTATGCGCAGGATGTTAATTCCGTCTGCTTATTTTCTCTAACTCTAGCTATTAACTCGTCAAGGGTTACCCCAAAAAGAGTTTTAAAGGAGACAATATGAAGTGGAACCTCAAGTTCTTTACAATTCTCCTCTGCAAATCTTAGTGCTTCATCACGATAACCACTAATGCCCTCATCTACTGTTATGGCAATAAGGCTTGTTCTTGGTCTATATTTCTGAAGTTTAGCTAATATATGAAGTAGGCTTAGGCTATCTTTTCCACCTGAAACTGCTACCGCTAGTTTTTCATCAAATTTTAACATATGATACTTAGTTATAGTTGCGCGGACTTTGTTTTCAATGGATTCACAAAAACATTTCTTACATAACTGTTGACCTGAGTATTTACGATAAAAAAAACTTTCCCTCTTCTTACAAACAGTACAATAAGAACCTGACATGTCCCATTCAGCACATATTTACACGTATTAGCTAAATAAATGTACACTAATAAAATATCCAAAGGAATCAACAAATGCCCCATAAACCCTACCTAAATAGCCATATAAGCTCTTGTCATAGGTTTGATTATCAAAACATTATCTATGATACTGAGCATTGGCTGTTGCTTAAGCGACTGCGAGAAAAAGCCGCTTTTTTAATGTCCTCTCTAGCAGAATTCCATCTACATACTGTGGTGCATGGAAGCCTTGCAAGGGGTGACGTAAAGCCGGGTAGTGATATTGACATTTTCCTCCCTGAGGTACAAAACAGCTTCACCGTAGAGACTGCGCTGGAGAAGGCAGGGGTACCTGTTAATAGCCGCTTTGTAGTACAGGCTACGCCTCTCTATACTATGAAGGCTCATATTGAAATTGATGAATTAACCACAGTTACCTTTCCCCTAATGAGTATGCGTAAAGTTGAACGCGAATTCTACACCTTTGGCGGAGAAATAACCCTAAATCAGCTTAAAGCAAACCTACACGTAGCAGGCGTAAATAAACGCCTAATGCTTATAGAACCTAACACTACAGGCCATATGGAAAGCAGCATAATAGGCAGAGAAGCCGCTACAGCTAAAACTTTGGGCATCTCAATAGAAACCATCCAAGACCGTGTACACGCACTCACAAAACGCAACACTGTAGGCCGAACAGGCGTATTTCTTAAAAAAGAACTACAACCAGAGGAAACTTTTGAATTAACCCTAAAACACTTAACCGACATAAACCCGGCAATACGACGACGACAACAACAATAATAGCAATAAATGAGAAACTATGGCAATAAATGAAAAAAATAGTAGATAAATAAAAGGGTTAGTTAGAGTAGTAAATTAGCTCTTTCTCTTCTAAAAGTTGCTGAATTTTATTTACAGCTTCATAAACCTGCTCTTCCTTCTTTGCACCAACACATACCAGTTTACCTGCGCTAAAGATTAGAAAGACCACATGAGGATCATCTATTCTATAAACCGCACCTGGAAACTGTTCAGGCTCATACATTACACGATTAAGCTTGTATATGAGACTTTCAAGATCAATTTCGCCGCCCAATTCTGCAGAGGCAACAATATTTTGAATATTTACAACAGGCTTTTCTGTAATCTGAATACCTTCACTTCTAAGCTCCTTTACCACTTTTTCAACAGCACTTCGCGACTCTTTCTCTGACTTAGCTCCAGTACAAACCATTTTACCTGTACCAAATATTAACGTAGCCGTTTTTGGCTTTTTAAGCCTGAAAACTAGACCTGGAAACACGCTTGGATTGTACTCAGTTTGTGGAAATTTCTCTACAATTTTCTGCAAATCTATTTTCTGATTAAGCGAAACTGATGCTACAATATTCTGTATTGATATTACTGTTTTTCGAGTACTCATATTAATTCACGTGATAGACTATTTAAATAGCACATGAGGGATATATAAAGCCCACTTATAAAGATAACACAAAACTGCAGCTAACCCGTTTCCCTCACAATAAAGAAAAATAAGATAACCCAAAAAAGGGCAACATTTTGAAAAACCCTCACATACTATTTATTCCTCATTTTCTCCGTTTTTGAGAGCTTTAAAATTAAGGGTATTAAGCGGTGATACAACCTTTTCCCAGACTGTAATTCATATTCTCTGCGAACTGCTTTTGCTACCCTACCACCTTTTTTAGCAACCTTCGCGGTTTCACTCATTCCTTTTTTTTGGGATTCATCTTTCGCAAAATCAATAACGGAGCTTTCCGCAAGCATATTACGAATAAGCTCTGTGTTAGTCATATTATCACGCAAACCTTTTTTACGCAAACCTTTGAAAATTTTGTATTCCTTTGTGCTTTTTCCGCTCCACTCTTTAGTTATAATGTAGGTAAGTATTGTGTACTGCTGTGTACTTTCAACCTGAAATCCCGGAAAATTATATCTATCAAACTGAGATAACAAGCGGAAATTGAAAAATGTGCCTTTTTTAACCCTTTACGGGACAAACAAGTTACGTGTCATAGATATAAATTATGTCTATGTACCACTGTAAAATATTCAAAAGAACACAAGTCACCAACATTAAAAAACGTATCTACAGTCATTAATTGGAAAATAACCCCCAAACAAAGCCGTAATTATATTCCATAAAGATTAAACCACGACATAGATATAATTCTTCGGGATTTCAGGTTGTAGGTTATGTAACGCTATCTAATCGTCTTGTAATTACCAGATAGACTGAGTGCTGTTTTTGACTGTTTTTTCTTTGGTCAAACTGTTTTATGCACAAAAAAAGCTTGATTATCATTTAATTTAGACATACAATTATATCGTTAAAAGAGTAGAAATAATTCTGGGAAAATACTTTTTGCTCGTTTTCATGTCAACGGTTCACGGGAAGAGCTTTGTAACCTTGTTCCCAATCTTTTTTGAAGCACTCTCCTTCTCTAACATTTACTCCTCTACATTAATCGCGATGTGCCAATTTGATCTTTGTTCGACTTATAAAATTATAAAACGAAATAACTCTAGGTTTTAACGATTCAGGTATCCTATCTCTAAATTGCCGGTGAAAACCCAATTTTACCGCTAACCCACCCTTCCCCGAGAGCACCACATAATAACGATTTAACGGATACCTAACAAAACCGTTATTTTCCTTAAACTTATCTAACGAAGGATGATTACTCCCCTTCCCCATCCTCCCATACATCAACCATTTATGATTCCCACTAGTACAAACCTCAACAGCCTTAGATAATAAAACATTATTTACAGCTTTATCCCAATACTTCTGAAGCGAAAGTATCTGAGTCATAACCACTAAATTATCTCCATAAACCAGCTGAATAAAACCTACTAATTCCTCTTCTACGCATGCACCTATGAAAACACAATTTTTTGTATTAAAAACAATATCTTTAACACTTTCAAGAGACTGCCCATAATGAGAAAAAGCTCGCCCCTGCCTAACTGGTGTTTCATTATAAATCCGCCACACACATTCAGCTAGCTTGTCTGATGGTTCAACAATTTCTGCTCTTACCCCACTTTTTTCAGCTTTACGAACCATATTGCGAGTTTTCTTACCAATTTTCTCCCACCATCCATCAAACGTGTCTATCTGAAGTAATGCAATATTATCTTCAGTTTTTATCCACTTATCTGACGATGTGAAGGTAAGCGAGTTACACCAGCTTCTCTCAATAAACGTGAAAACATCTACATCTCTATCTTTCAATTTATTAAAAAATCTCTCAGAGAGATTCACATCTTTAATGTATTCAAACTGCTCTGAATATCTACCAATTTTTATAAACCCTTTCTTCCGTACCGCTAACTCTTCTAATTCCTCATCAACATCCAAAAGCTCTCTTAAAACCTCATAATATGGTCCCCTATGATTGAATTTACCTTTTTTAAACAACCAATCTGGATGTACATGCAAAACTTTATCCTCTGAAACGTTTTCTTGTGCCATTTTAACTGCTTCTTTTGTCGTCTTGTCATAACAGAACCTGTCAAGGCTAAGAGTGGGAAAATCCCAGAAATTCTGAAGCGGAAAATCCACAGGAATCGGTACCCTTGCCTGCCCAAGTTTTCTTCCCCAAATAATTCTACCCAAAAGGCGCTCAGTACCATGAATGGTGTAGTAGCGTAGTTTTTGATTAGTAAGTGTCTCTAAAGACTTAAGTTCCTTATACGGATCAATAGCTATGTGAAGAGCAACTTCATGCCTTTTAGAGTTCATTTTTTCCATCATATCTTGATCAGGTAACGTTAGCGGTGTAAAGAACCAGTAAGCCATTATCTCTTGTTGAGTTTCATTTACCATTTTAGCAATAATTTTGCTGTTCTTCAAATAATCTTTTTTTGGTCGTATCTTTAACGCAGTACAAATTAGGCTTTTGTTTCTCGAAGGATAAGCATAGTCAACATCTAACCGTATCTTTATCACGAAGTATCCGTATAATGAAAGAGTGGTTTCAGTTATAAATCCTATCATGTATATGTGTTTGACTCGTTGAAAGAATTTATAAATAAACCAATATTTGTGCAGTACTATTGCGATAATACCATAACTTTACATATTGCCAAGCGTATAGGATTGAGATTTAAATATATGTGGATATGTGATGGTATGTCGGCAATAGGTAAGAAAGTTCTTGTTGTGCATCCATATTTTAATGATGTTGGTGGAGCTGAATCAGTGTTATTTAAAATTCTCGAGGCACTAATCGAACGAAAACATGATTGTTCTTTACTTGGCGAATTGCCATCGAGCAACATATTTGGTAATCTTCCTGTTTCAGATGTTAAACAGATACGATATTCTAAGATAGCCTTTAAGTCTGAACGTTTTCAAACTCATAAACGCTTACTGCGGCACTTAAAATTGAAAGATAATCTGCGAAAAGGAGTAGGTGAAATGGATTTGGAAATTAGCACTCAGGATCCCATGTATTTTATTGGATCAGGTAAAAAACGTGTTGCGTACATACATTTCTCAGAAAATTTCATTCGCATGCAGAAATCTTATCATAAGTATCGTTGGTTTTGGAAATTGTATTATTGGCCATACACTTTCTTTCTTAAACATCAGATAAAAAAGGTTGATCTGCTAATATGTAATAGTCTTTATACCCAGAGAGCTATTATGAATAGTTGGGGTCGCGAAGCTGAGTTAGTTTATCCGCCTGTTGATATTGATGATTTTAAGCCAGTGAATAAAGAGCCTTTTGTTATTTCAGTAGGTCGGTTTACCCCAGCGAAGAATTATGAATTGGTCATTGAGGTTGCTAGACGACTGCCTACTGTTAGGTTTGTGATAGTTGCCCGTAAACGTTCGGGTGACCCTTATTTTGATAAGATAGTTGCACTGAAACCTGATAATGTTGATTTAATTGTTGACGCTTCCCGTGCTGATGTTTCCGCTCTGTTAGGTAAAGCCAAAATCTATTTGCATAGTATGATTGGTGAACACTTTGGTATAAGTGTGGTTGAAGCTATGGCTGCTGGTTGCATTCCCGTGGTTCATAATAGTGGTGGTCCTAAGGAGGTTATGGGGAAGGGCTATGTTTTTCTCTATAATGACCTTGAGGAATGTGTAAAAGCTATAGAGGCTGCATTACAGAGTGATGATGTAACGTTAAGTGATTATGTTGAGCGTGCGAAAATGTTTAGTGCTGATAATTTTAAGAGAAATTTTGTTGAGACTCTGAAGAGAGCTGGTTTTCTTTAATTTTCTTTTATCTTTTGCTTTAACAGTTCAAGGCTTTGTATGGTTTTCTGTTTAAGTTCTTCTCTGCTTTTTGGGTTTGGGTGTGTCAAGTTTATAGTTTGGAGAGCTTTGGTGATGTTTTGTTTGTTTTTCCAGTTATAGAAAATTGCATAATGTGCATACATATTTTTTAGTGTTTTAGTTGTAGTTACTGCTAATGGTTTATTGTAGGCGATTGCTTCCCAGGCTGACATCATAGTGGTGTATTCACGTGTTGTGCCTGTAATTACAGCTGAGGCACCTGCTAATATTTCTTTAAATTTTTGGTTAGGCAGAAAACCTGTGAACTGTATTTTTTCTGATGTATATTTCTTGACTTCTGGTGAACGTCTCCAGTTGCCTGTAATGTAAAGCTTTAATGGCTGTTTAGATGTGTTTACCGCTTCTATTATCTCTATCAGTGGTTCATCTGAAGCAAATGATGCTGGAAAAACAATATATTTTTCCTGTTTGTTTATTATTTCTCCCTCTGTATTGATAAAATTCCACGGATCATAAACAACAATTGTCTTGTTTTTAACATTTTTTGGGATGATTTCTAATTGTGTTTCATTATGAGCTACTACAATATCAGCTAGTGATAACAATTTTACAAATGGCGCATTTAGAATCAATCCCTTCCAGTCTGTATTTAACAGAAAACCTGTATGTACATCAGCAACGATTTTACAGCCGACAAGTTTTTTGAGAAAATATGCCTCTAGCAGTAGGGGACCTTGTGGAAGTTGAAGCACTAAAATTCGGGGTTTTTGCTGTATGACATTGATGAGTGTTTTAAACGCTGCTCGGATGTAAGGAGGTTTGTCTTTAAAAAATAGCAACTTGCCATTAAGTGCTTGTGCAAGTAGTTCTGAGCGGCGCGAGAGTTTTCTCCACGCTATAACTGTGATACTTGACTGCTTTCGCATTTTAACTCACATACTCTTGTTTTGAAGGCTTAACTCAATATATCTAGTCCACACAGGTATGGGTGACTCAAACTCGCTTAATGTTTTTTTCACATCAAATTTTTGTGGATTAGCCAAAATTTTCTTTGCCTCAGCAATAATATGTTTATTGCTACGACTAACTTGTATTGGAAAACCTCTCTTGTGCAAGTACTGTGCTTGTACATCCCAAAAATGAAAGTTTATTGTTGGAACTCCGCAAAGCGCTGTTTCTCTACATGCAGTTCCGCCGCTGCCAATCATTAAGTCAATATATGGTATGAGTTGTGCTGTTAGAACTGGTTCTGGCGGAATCCAAACGTTAGGTATACTTTCCAGTTTTGCTTTTTCTTCCTCATAACGCGGTAGGCAGATAACGGTGCCTAATTTGGTAAGTTCCTGTAATAGTTTCTCTGAGTTAACTTTAACATCTTTACAGTAGACCGCTTGATATTCAGCATCACGGAAAAGAATAATTGGCTTTTTTTGTTTTTCCAAAGTTTTGAGAAATTTTGGTTTTTCAAATTTCGTACCTACATACGCGACCTCTTCTAACCCATCATAATGTATAATTCGTGACTTAAAAATGCCAAATTTGCTCCATGATTTTCCAAAACACTTAGGCGTTACTAGATAATCTACTAAAGGACAGGCTAGTTTAGCGACTGCATATGCGAATACGGTGTCGTTAGCATATACAATTGGTATTTTAAGCCCAAATGCTGTTCGGATAGCTGAAACATCGCCATGTGTCCAGAGCACTTTTGGATAGCCAATTTTATCAAATAAGTCTAAAAATTCCAGGGTCCTTTTTTGTTCAACTGCCAATTTTTCTTTAAGTGTTGTACCATATTCACCTACAGTTTCATATGGCACTTTCAAAACGTCAAGCATGTCAGTAGTTTGAGTCTGTTTTTTTGCCGTGACAAGTGTAGTGTAGCCTTTTTTGTGCAAAACAGGTAGCATGCTGCTTATAGCTATGCTAATTTTAGGTGTAACGGTATCTAACCAAACATCTGGCGTGGGCATAGGTATCAAGTAGGAAGAATACACTTAAACATTAAAGTTTATCCTAACACAAAAGGGTTTAACTGAAAAAAATTAAAAAATAAAAAGGGCTGACTGGCTGCTCTTTTTATCTATACTTTCTGTTTTGTTAGCCATTCTCGATATTTTTGGTCTACTTCCATAGCACTATTAAGAAGTATGCTTGGAGCAAGCGAGGTGACGTATCGTATGTCTTTTGGCAGACAGTGCCGACCGATGCCATCTCTTGCCTCTGGTAAGTCAACATTCCATTTAGTATTCATAGCTTCCCGAAGCTCATCAAAATCCATGTTAATATGATTACACATCATTTTAAGATCTTCAGCGAATGCAATTTGTAAGTAACGGTGACTATTTTCAATAATTTTACACATCTCTGCTATTTCTACTGTAGAGACCGTATGCATAGGAATGCCAAGGCTATCTTTATAGAATTTTATACCTGCATTCAAGCTCTCTGCGTTAACGCCGCCGATAACTCGAACTTGATTTACACCATATTTATCCTCTTGATCTGCCCAATAACGATGTGGAGCATGAACAAGCAAGATGTCTTTTTTAAAAAACTCTTCAAAAATCTTTTTAGAAGTACCTGGCAAAATGGTGCTCTCAATAGAAACTAACGTATTTGCATCAGCTTTTTCAGCAATTTTTCTAACGGTCTCAAAAACCGCTGACAAATCTGCTTGATTATTAACCTGCGCTGTAGTAACACAAATTATGTAAACATCCGCTTTTGGAATTTGACCCCACTGCGTAGTAGCTTTAAATTTTCCATTTTGAATACCATATTCAACCGCGACCGGGTTAATATCAAAACCATAAACATCATAACCCTTCGCTACAATGTACTTTGCAACAGGAAACCCTATCTGTCCAAGACCAATAACGCATACAACCATTCCAAGTCATCTCTGTTAATATATACCTGCAAAATGTCAAGTTTTATTCTTAAGCCTTTCCTACAAAATAAACCTGATTGTCAAGTTGATAAAAAAAGACGATAGCCTATTGATGTTAAATTTGTCATAAGACCTGTTTTCAACGTTATTTTACTCTAAAAAATTGACAATTTACCTGCCTTGCCGCGTTCTCATCATTATCTATATTCCCTATAAATAACACATCTGACAGTACAAAGCCAAGTTTACCTGCCGCCATTTTCAATTGTTCAGCACGACTCACCGAGTCTTCGCGTGTAAAACTTGCCTCAAATTGCAGGTTAAATTTCTGGCAAATCCTATGAACAGTCTCTTTACCCTGCATTGTTACCAACGCTTTAGGCAATTTAACATGCTCACTGTAGAGTTGCATACCTTCCGTATGGACTGTAATCTTGCCAATTATATCAAGCTCAAAACCTGTCCAAGCATCAAAAACTTTTCTTAAAACCTGTTTATCTTCAATTTGTGAAACCCTATTTAATAAAGAACCAATTTCCGCTACACCTAAAATCTCGCCAACTCTCTTATACAAAGCTGCATAGTCTATTGGTAAGTCAAATAGCGTCCCGTCTAAATCAAAAATAACTGCTTTAAACATTAAACATACATTGCTCCTAACAATTTATTATCTTTAACTAAGCATCCCGGAGCATCCATATGCCGTATCCAATACACATCTGCTGGCAATGGATTATATTTTTCTAGCTCAGGCAAGTCCTCTTTGTATGCTAACTTTGTATATAAATAAGGAATATTTATACGGTAATCATTAAAGACAACTTTACTGGCATAACTAAAGAAAAACGAAGTAGTAAACATACGCCCAGGGTTAATCTCAGTAACACATGGAACCCCCTCGCAATTCTCCTTTAAATCCACACTGGCAATTCCCGTAAAATCTGAATCAATAGCTAAAACAGCCTCTGTACTAATCTTATTAACAGTATCATCATGAACCGTTCTTTGCACAGCTGGAGTACCCATAATACCTGAAGGCGCAAGATACGCATAAATGTACTCAAGACGTTCACGCGCCATAGAAGTGACAAGTTCACCATTACGCCATAAACTATGAAACGCAATATTTCTCCCAGGCAACATTTCCTGAGCAATAAATTCCCAATCAACATTACGCGCACGCCAATAATTAATCCACGAAACAGCCGTTTCACGATTACCCGCAGGAGTACTCCCCCTACCCCCCGCACCACGCGTAGCCCTTATCCATATAGGCGAACCTAACTCTGCAAACGCACGATCAACATCAGATTCCTGCCTAATCACAATAGTCCTAGCCACAGGTATACCCTTACTCTTCCACGCATTAGCCGACGCAAGCTTATCCTGACAAGCTATCACTGCCCGCTTTGAGGGCAAAAACATAGGTGCATCAATTTTCTCACGCTGCTCCGAAATAATCTCCACTTCAACATCTGGCTGAGCATGCAAAAAATCAATCTTCTCTTTACGAATTATCTCATTTAACCTATCGATATAACTTGAATCTTTAGCTTTTGGCACCAAATATTTAGCATCCGTAGACATTGTATGTAAATAATGCCCATTTGCCTCCGTTCCTACAATGTACAAATTTTCAGGAGCTACCTTTAAAGACTTTACAAAATTTATGCCCGCTGGACCACCAGCACCAGTACAGAGTATACGTTTTGTCAACTATTTTCACCATTACCGCTCAATTTATTATAAACCTGCAATATACACTTGTACATGGTGCAGATCTAATTTGACCTATACAAACACGAATTTATATCTGTATCCAAAAAATCATACAGACAACCTTAAAAACAAAAGCAGTATCTTAACCAGTAATAACCTGTAAACAGTGGGCCGGTCGTCTAGCTTGGTTAGGACGTTGGCTTTACGAGCCAAAGGTCGCCGGTTCAAGTCCGGCTCGGCCCACCAACAATTGATAAACTATGCTTGTTTTACTCTTACTAATTTTTGTAATACATTCGTTTCTGAAATTGAGTTTACCATAATCTATAAGTGCGGCAGAGGTAAATTAAACTCGCCCAGTGAGGAGCGTTTGTATAGACCATGGATAATCTAGTATTACATGGTCAACAAGGTCGAAAACCGAAAGTTTCGATTGTCATAGTTACCTACAAACGGGGTCACTTGCTAAATTATGCTTTAGATGCTCTCACTGTTCAGACTGTTGACGATTTTGAAGTACTACTGGTAGTTAAACCAAGTGGCGATGCTACAGAGCATGTAATTGCTAAATATCGTGAAAGTTTGAAAATAAAAGTTATCATACAAGAGCATGGTTATGTTACCGATGCGTTAAATCTTGGGTTAAAACATGTAACGGGTGGAATCATAATTTTACTAGGGCGTGTTCCCACTACCGAATTGCCATAAAAACTAAAGCAAATTGAATAAACCCAATATACATGGCGTCAAGCTTTTCATATCTGACAAATATGCGACGAAAGCCTTGCAGTAAGCGAAATAACCGCTCGATTTCGTTGCGTAACTTGTAGAGTTCTTTGTCATATTCCCAAGGGTCTCTACGATTTGATTTTGGCGGCACGACTGGGTTAAAACCCAATGTTTGCGCGATATAACGAGTAAGATCATCTTCATAGGCTTTGTCCATAAGCAGGGGGACGATCTTTTTCTGTTTCCCCACCGTCTCCAACAGTAGTCTGCCCTGTGGAGCGTCGTGAGCCTGCCCGCCGCTCAAGATGAACTCTATGGCTCTCATTGCATTTGCGGCTATCATGTGAACCTTTGTGGTCAGTCCGCCTTTGGAGCGTCCGATTGCTTGCACGCCATTTTTTTTAAGGCTCCGCAAGCGTCAGGATGCACGGGAACGGTCATGGAGTCCATAAGCCAAGCCACGGCGTCAGAATTAATGGCGCCTTGAGCGCAGAGCTCCCTGAACAATTTGTCGATGACGCCGGCTTTAACCCAACGCCTGAAACGCTTGTAAATCGGATGCCATTTGCCGTACTCTTTCGGCAGCCTCCTCCATTTGCAGCCGTTTTCACATATGTACAGTATGGCATTGATAAAGCGTATATTCTCGATCGTTACGTTACCGCGCTGGATAGGTAGTATGTGTTTGATTTTCTCGTATTGCTCAATGTTAATGTTCATAAATTCAGTATAACATATTTTGTTAGATTTTGGTAGTGGGAACACGCCCTAGATGTACAGCTGGTAAGCTTCAGAAAGTGCTCACGTGTCTTAGTCGTGAAAAGGTGCCTGCTGCGTTTAAACGTGTGGTGGTTTGTTGTCTAAACTGTGGTAAGGGTATGGATCTTACTGGTGTGACTAGGCTTGATGGTGATGGGGGTTTGGTTTATGAGGCTTGGAGCGGCGATAGTGATGATGATTATTGGTAGTGTCTAATTAATTCGCGCGAAGCGCTTTGTTCCGGCTTCTTCAAGGTCTAATCGTGCTTTAGGCACTATATCGTCTAAGGAGAATAGTTCTTTTAGGGATTTGTCTGACAAGATATCTTTGTAGGCCTCTGAGAGGTTTACGCCGTTTTCTTGGTCTTGCTTTACTACCTCTGCGAGCTTAAACCAATTAACATGCCCCCGCAGGAGGCTAGAGCTAACGCAGCGTGTTTTAGCTGTTAAGTCGTCTGCTTCTAAAACAAACACTTCTAGCTCAGTCCAACCTATTTCTTTGGCAATTCTCCAACGATGCTCCCCATCAACTAACTCATAATTTCCATCGGGCATTAATCGGACAATAAGGGGATCCATTGTCGTTGGGTCTTGGACGATTAGGCGTTGCTTGAGAGCATGTTGTTCGTTTTCGCCCATATAGTTACAGTTCCAAGAATTTGCCCTGATTTGATCCAACAATAGTTTCATTAAAAAATCCCCCTAAACAGGTTTTCTGTGAAGTAGATAGCGGCGCTTTCTTTGGGGACTGGGGGTGCGTGGCGTTTGAAGGTTTCAGCAAAGGTTGATAGGTTTCCTGCGCCAACGTCTGTAAATTCTGCGAAGACACGTAGGGTAAAATATTCGGCAATTAATCTGTCTGCGGCAAATACTGCAGAAGTCGCCACCAAATCGGGTCTATGACCTTTCATAAGTGTCTGTTCGGCGTGTATCATCTCGATAGCGTATTTGTTAAGGATGCTGGCGTAATGGTTGGTGATGACATTGTTGCTTTCAAGGGTGTTTACTAGTTTGTTTATGTGGGCGGTTACGAGTTTTACATCGGATATGTGTGGGGTGTTGTCTGTGTAGTGGGTGGCGCGTTTTTCTAGTTTCATTAGGTTTACGTTTCCTGTGTATTTTTTGATTTCTTGGGTGTATTCTTTGTAGCTTATGGGGTGTTTTTGTTGTTTTATGGCGGTCCATATGGATAGGGCGGTTAGTTGGTTGCGGGTGAAGCGGGGTTTTTGGTCTGTGATGGGGGTGGTTTGTTGTTGGTTTACAGCGCGTAGGAGGCGTCTTACGTAGGTGATTGCTATGTGTTTGGTTGGCTGGGGAAATTTTATTTTCTGTAGTACGTGGTCGATTTCAAAGGCTATGTTTACTTCGAATTGTTGTTGGGATCCAATTTTTGTGCCTACGGCGGCGCTTGTGTATGCTAGGGGGCTGTTAGAGTTGCTTTTTGTTATTCGGTCGGCTGGCGCGGTAAACTCGTAGCGGCCAAGGACTAATCCACAAGTTCTGCATACGGCTTCTCCGAGTGTTTCATCATACAGGATACTGGTGCTACCGCATTCTATGCAGTGTTCAACTTCACACAACGTTCTGCACCTTTGCATCTTTTTTTGAGGGTAAATTTGTGGTTGAAGGGCTTGAGGGGTTAGTGGTGTTGTTGGGCCATTGTGTTTTTGTGTCTAAAATTTGTGGGGTCGTTGGTTTTTGTGGTGTTGATTTTTTTGTGGTATCTTCTATATTGATGATGTTTGCCGCTTTGTTTTTGTTGTTGCTCTGTTTTTTTGTGATTTTTTGGAAAAGTTTTGTTGAAAAAATTTTGTTTTTTGGTGTCCAAATTTTTTTAACACATATTTTATTCATAGTTATTACACCTAAGGACCCGACAAGCGCTAAGACTTGTCTTTTAAAGTCCGTAAATTGTAGCCTTTTAAAGCAGAAACGGGTTATTTCGTAACCGAAAACAGTCCATCTTACAGTACAAGACACCTTTCTGGGCTACATACACCATTTAACCCCCAAATGTTACAGCAAACCCAAAACCGTCTACACCAAACCTAACTTCCTACAGACAAACTCAAAAAATTGTGCCATCGATTTTTAAAAACCCAAATCATTATCCATGATGAAAAATGTCCCACCAAATTCAAGTAGACCAAAAAGTATTAGAAGAAATTCTAAAAGAAATTGCAGAGTTAAAAAAACTCGTTAACAAAAACCCCTCTACAATTTTCCCTTCGCCTGAAGAAGTAAAGATGAAATAGCTTCCTCAAGGGCCTCAAATCTGGCCTGCACTTCAGCATTCTGCATTACAGAACTCTCTTCGGATTGTTGGTTTGCATCTTCCAGTTTTAGAGCAGTCTCTTTATCTAAGACTATACCGCATGAGGCGCAACGTACTTTGCCTATGGGGTTTTTGTTGCCGCATCTTGGGCAGTTTTCTATTTTTGTTATGCCTGTATCTTTTGTGGCGGTTTTTAGTCCGTGGAGTTCTAGTATTGCGTCTTCTAGGTCGCGTGCGGAGAAGTGTACGTATCGGCTGGTCATTTTGCTGCCATAGGTCCAGCCTGCGAATTGTTCGAGTCGTGCTTCGGTGAATACTTTGGCCATGGCGGTTAGGGAGGTGTGGCGGTAGAGGTAGGGCCAGATGTCTTTTTTTATGCCTGATTTTTTGGCTAATTTTTTGATGTTTAGGCGGAAGTGTCTGTAGCTTAATCGTTCGCCTATGCGGTTGCTGGATAGGGAGCACCATAGGGGTGCGTCGGGTTCGCTTTTGTTTGGGTGGTCTTCTAGCCATTCTAGTAGGGGTTTGCATGACATGACAAGGGGTATGCGTTTTATGCCTGTTTTGCCGTTTGCGGCGATTAGGCAGTATTCTTCTTTGAATATCACGCTACTTATGGTCATGGTTAAGAGTTCGCCTGGGCGTAGGGCGGCTTCGAATAGGACGTATATTATTGCTCGGTCGCGTTTGTTGGTGGTGGCTTTTATGATGGTGGTGAATTCTTCTTGGGTGAGTAGGCTTTCGGGGGTTACGCGGGAGTCTTTGTTTTTTACGGTTAAGTTTATCTAGTTTACTTCTGGGGGTAGGGGTGTGCCTTTGGCGCAGCTATTTGTTTTGGCGTATTGTATTAGTTTGCGTAGGACTAGTTTTTTGTCGCGTTTGGTCCAGGCTTTTTGTTTGCTACAGTTTATGTCGGCAACGATTGCTTCTACATCTTGTTTGGTCATGGCTTTTAGGTCTGTGTTTATTGTGCGTAGGAGTACGGGCATGTGAGTAGCGTATTTTGTTACGCGGGCAAGTGAGAGGCCTAAGGCGCTTAAGTGATCAAGAAAACGAATGGCGACTTCGCCGTTTGGGAGTTGTTTGAGGCTGCGGCGGGCTCTTATGAGGCGTTGGTCGTAGTCGTGAATTGGTTCATTGGTGTTCATGCGCTTATTATTTTTTGAGAATTTAAAAATCGGTGCTTGTAATACACTAATTTGAGGAGAGGATATGTACTTGGAATGATGGTGCTCCGGCCGGGATTCGGACCCGGGTCTTCGGCTCGAAAGGCCGGAATACTTGACCGGACTATACTACCGGAGCTCTTTTTGATGAAGCATCAAGCAGAATATAACTTCATATGAATAAACTTTACCCTTCAAAATTTGTGCTTTTAGCTCTTGGTTTGTTGTTTGGTTTTTTTAGGTTTGAAGAGGAATGCTGTAATTTGTTCAATTAGTTTTGTCTGGTGTTGTTGTGTTTTTTCTAATTCTGTAACGCGTTTTTCTAGGTCTTTTGTGATGTTTTTGTTTTCAATGCGGTTTGCGCTACGGAACATAAGGATCATTTTGAAGACTTCTGATATGGCTTTTTGTTGTTCTTCATCAGATGCGGGTTTTACGCCTGCGCATACAAGAATTAGCTCAATGTAGTGTTCTTTGATTTTTAGTTCTGCGCTAACTGAGGGGTCTTTAGGAAATGCTATGTTTAACGGGTTTTGTTTGCCCAGCTCACTAGCCGTGGGGAAGCGGATTATAATATCTCCTTTTATCCATGATGTAACAAACTCGTCAACAATTGCACGAATATCTTTTTCACTGTAAAGCGCTGCTGATGGCTCAGTGCTCTTTTTTATTTGAACACGAATTACCTTATTTTTTTCAGAGTTAATTGCTACTTTATCTTGTGACACTTTTACTCCTTCCCTACAACAAAATATGCTATTTAATTCATCTTAAGCAAGACTAGTATATAAGAAATGTATACACAAAAAATTAAGATTCTTCAACACTTCGTGAGACAGGCACAAATAAAAGCTGTTAAATATATGTAGGCTGGAGCGGAAATAGAAAAGGTTGCCAGCTTAAATTTTTGTAAATTTCCCTTTTTCTCTAGATTAACCATCAGCTACCCGTTGGGGGGGGGTGAGGGGCAACGATGGATGTTTATCGTTGAATCATACTTTTTTCTTTTACTGCTTTTGCCCAGACAAATCTGTTGCAATCTGGACATTTTACTCTTCGTGTGTCGAAATAATTTGCTGAAAATATTGAACTAGGAAAAGAAGCTGGCTTGAATTTTTTATGACATGCTGGACAGATATACTGGTAATGCCTGTAAATATGGGTGGTGTCCTAAGTTAAGTGAAATGGTAGGTCTCTTTTGAAGAACCAAAAGTTTATGATCAAACCGATGACTATTTTGTGCATGATGAGTGATTTTTGAAAAACGAATACCTTTCCTAACCAGCCTACTACACCATGTACGTAAAGACAGATGTTTACGTTCAATACACTGTGTGTTTCTCTTACCCACATTCACAATACTTTCAGTAATACGCATTTTATAAGCAGAATTATCATCACAATAAACAATACCTATCCTAAAGGGAGCAA
>Ga0268262_10002048_pt1 | contig 23768 bp, 20 predicted proteins | sample TergutNc150P3_FD_190354 | JGI IMG/M metagenome (GOLD analysis project Ga0268262, IMG submission 190354) | Nasutitermes corniger P3 segment gut microbial community from laboratory colony in Florida, USA - Nc150 P3 (SPAdes) (version 2) | ecosystem: Host-associated > Arthropoda: Insects >...
AGACAATGGAAAATTTCTTCCTTCTTTATTAGAAAAGAGAAAAATAATTATAGGGCTTGCAAAAGAAGCTAGATTATTTGAAGGAAAACCCGATGATAATGCCTTTGAAAAATGGTACGAAGTCTCCAGTCTTATTGATCAATTTGAAAAAGAATTTTTTGATTCTGCAAAATTGCAGTGGGCAAAAAAGATTAATTTTTTTCGCGACTTCAGAGGGATTATTATTGGTATTATTACCGGTGTAATTGGTACTTTAATAGTTCAATTTCTTTTTAAAAGGTAATAAACTCAATTAAGACCAATTAGGTTCGCACTAGCAGTGCGAATAAGCAATCCGTTAAATCGCGCCCTCGTAAACAAGCAGTTCTTTCCCGTCTATCGTTACCGTTAATCCGTGTTCAAGTTTTTTTGAGGCGTCTCTGATGCGGGTGAGCCAGACAAGATCGGGGTTAAAGAGGCGCAGTTTTTCTTCGCTTATTACCGAGACTCCTTCGCAAATTATTCCGCCTACCATGCTTATAACAGATATGTAGTCGTCGGTGAGTTCTTTGCAAATGAGTATACTGCCTTTGCCTGATGACATGATTTTTTTGCGTGCTTCGTCGGGGGTTGCGGCGTGGATTACCTTGCCTTGCGCGCGAATAATCTCGGGATTTGCGTGACCGCCGGCGCTGGCGCGAGTGAGAACTGTCCCTATAATTACGACGCGGATATTGTTTATCATGTTCGGGCTTTCAAGCGGCAAGCCGGCAATGAGAACTATCTTATCTGATATGCCTGCTACCCCGGTCTCCGAAACAACTTTCATGGTGTTATGTATCATGGCTTCCGAATCTTCAACTTTCGACCTGACACTGGTGTTAACGCCCCAATATAACTGCATAAGGCGTTCAGCGCGCGCCTCGGTGGTTACGGCGAGAATCGGCTCGTCTGGTCTGAATACGCTGAGGATTCGCGCAGTGTTGCCGCTTTGGGTCGGCGTTACTATGGCTTTCGCTTTTACCGCCGTCGCTATCTCAACGCCGGATCTCGACATGATGATACCCAGATTTTCTTTCGGGTTGTGCGCTTCGGAATGACATTCTTCGTGAAAATTTCTCATACGTATGCGGAATTCATCAGACTGCTCAATGACGCACGCTATTCTGTCCATCGTCTTTACGGATTCTACCGGATACGCTCCCTGCGCGGTCTCGCCTGAGAGCATGATCGCGTCGGTTCCGTCGAGTATCGCGTTTGCTACGTCGGTCAGTTCCGCGCGGGTGGGGCGCGGATTATGTATCATTGAGTCCAGCATTTGGGTCGCGGTAATGACGGGTTTTCCAGCCCTGCGGCTCGTATTGATAATGTGTTTTTGCGCCAAGGGAATCTGCTCGGTGGGGAGTTGTACGCCGAGGTCGCCGCGCGCTACCATTATGCCGTCCGCAAGATTGGCAATTTCTTTTATATTTTCCAAGCCTTCGCCGCTTTCTATTTTAGCTATTATTTTCATGCGGGAAGAATGGCTTTCAAGGAATTTCCTTATCTCGGTTACCTCGTGGGGAAAACTCAAAAAACTCGCGGCGACATAATCAAGATCCATTTCGATACCGAATTCCAGGTCTTTCTTGTCCTGCTCGCCGATAATGGGAAGCCCGGCGTGCACGCCGATAAGGTTGACGTTTTTCTTGCTCCCAATGACGGCGGTATTATTTGCGCGGCATTTGATGCCGCCGGCGGTATCAATCACTTCAAGCTCAAGAAGCCCGTCCGCAATAAGAACGCGGTGTCCGTTTTGCAATTTTTCTCCCGCTTCTTTCCACGATAATGAAATACGCGCGGGCGCTCCGTTTCCGGCCGCCGCGGTAAAACAATCATCGGTGGAAATTATAACTTGGTCGCCTTTATTTATCGTAATAGTGCCGTCATTCTCCACCATGCCCGTTCTTATCTCAGGTCCTTTTGTGTCCAGCAGAAGCGCGATGGGGATTCCCATCTCTTTGGAAAGACGACGGACAAGTTCTACAGAAGCGCGGTGTGTTTCGTTATTTCCGTGAGAAAAATTAAGACGCGCCACATTCATTCCGGCAAGTATAAGTTCGCGTACAACGGATTCTTCGGACGACGCGGGTCCCAAAGAACATACAATTTTGGTTTTTCTTTTGTTCATCATGATTTAAAAGTCTCCTTTAGAAAAAAGTATCCGACCTTAAAACGTCGGATACTAACAAGATAAGCGACATTAAAACGCCGCTTATCTCAGACTAAGTGAACTTATGTTGATAATTCGCGAGTTTACATTGTCGCCGCTTTAAACCGTTTTTCTCTTAACGCGGTTTTATATATGGCTTTGTATCTCCCTACTGACTTTTGAGCATTAGCTATACGTTGGGCGGGACTTGGATGCGTTTTGCCAAAACCTGATTCATCTACTTGGAGACTGCCTAATGACATGATCAAATTAACTAAACCTGTCGGGTTATATCCGGCGCTAGCCATGAGCGCCAATGCGGTATTATCAGCATCAAATTCCTGAGACTGTGAATACCCGTTGCTTACAAGCGTTTGCACAAGCTCCGCAAATGATTCGTTCAAAGCATCAGTTAATTGTTTAACATCCGTTCCTCCGGCAACGCCGGATACCGCAGTGCCTGTGACTAACCAAGCCTGTGTTTTTCGGCTGTTTTTGATAGCATTAATACCGTGCTTTAACTGAATATGGGCGACTTCATGCGCAATTATTCCGGCAAGCTGGTCTTCGTTTTTAGCGGCTTTAATAAGTCCGTACGTGACATAAATATGCCCTCCGGGAGTCGCAAAACCGTTAATTTCATCGCTGTCCAGTATTGCTACATGATAACCGTTATAAATATCGGGTCGCGGGGAATTAATTGTTATGGCGGCGCAGATTTTGTTTAAGTAAGAAGTCAAATCCGGTCTTTTGGTATAGAGCTTATATCTGCCAAGTAAATTTGCCGCTACACCTCTGCCGATATAGTATTCCTGTTCGGGAGTAATATCTTCCCCGGCGGTGCCGATAGCATCTGCAGATGCGCTAACAGCATTGGAAAAATTTTTACCTAACACCTTTTGCGTTCCGTCTTTTTGCATAAAATTAGAAACATGTTTGCAAGAGAAAAACATTCCTGAAAAAATAAAAATTGTAATAAAAATTACACCTATTTTATTTTTCATTATTTTTTCCCCATTTTTAAATCGCCTTCTTCCAGAAATTTTTTAAGATCTCTTTCGCGAACTACTATCGCTTCAGTTCTATCTACGTCGGCATAATTAAGATCCTTTTTTTGACTCAATGTTTTTTCAGCTTCCTGACTAAAACCCTTTCCAGCAAGAGCCACTTCTTTTGCCGTTGTCGTACTTGCCGCGCTTCCGGCCACTATTTGTTTTGATGTAAGGCTGGCTGTCGTTAACCACCCGGTCAATGAAGGATTGTCGACACTTTTAACTTCTGTAAAATTACCTTCAACTTTTATTTGCGTAACTTTTGCTCCGTAGCTTAAAGTTCCTTTGTTTTCAGCAAAAGCTCCTATGCCGGATTTTAACGTTGCCGTTTTAACTGCAACATAAAGAGTTTTTCCTTCTTTCATCTTTTCTGTAATCTTTTCCGTCTTAGATTGTGCCGCTGCAGGCTGCGCAGGTTGCGCAGGTTTAGGCTGTGCCGCTGCAGACTGCGCAGACGCAAAACCGATAACCAATAAAAGTAAACATAAAAATACTAAAATTTTTTTCATTTTTCACCTCTTATTTATAAAATAATATCACTTTTCCGTTAAATTGTCCACACCATTATCCCATTTTTTTTCATCAGGCGGTAAAGAAATAAATTTATTGCATCTATTTAGGTATTTTTTTGCTGTTAAATCTTTCTTATTATTGTCACAAATTACCCGGAAAAATGCTTGAGCGGCTTGAAATTCGCGTTTTTCATAGAAACTAAATGCCCGTTCCCAATTTTTTACCATTTCCAGCAGTTCAGGCGGGGCATCGGAAGCGATATCCAGCAGTTCATAAAGCCGCAAGGGGGTATTAATACCGACAACACGCACCTTGCTTAAAGGACGTAAAACAAACTCATCGCTCAGATGCGTCCTTGTATATTCGCTAATCAAGATACCGCCTGTGTCATATTGTTTATTAACTCCCTCCAGCCGCGCCGCCAAATTTACATTGTTTCCCATTATTGTATAGTCCATTTTATTGGGAGTCCCCATGTTACCCACGACCATATCCCCTGTATTGATACCCAGTCTTGTAAATATAGGACTGGGATCGTCAATACTGCTTATTATCCCTTTTCCCGCCATAGTTTTCAAAACATCCTGATTAATAAAACCTTTTTCAAGCGCTTCCCGATTGATTTCCACTTCTGCTTTTTTCATATTAATTGCGGCGCGGCAGGCAAGGGAAGCATGGTTCTCCATGTGAATGGGAGCGCCGAAGAACGCGATAATCGCGTCGCCTTCGTATTTATCAATTGTTCCCTGATTATTAAGAACAATGTCACTCATTCTTGTAAGATAGAAATTAAGCAGTTCTACAAGTTTTGCCGGATCGCCCAAGGCTTCCGAAATTGTAGAGAAACTGCGGACATCAGTAAAAATTGCGGTCATCTCTCTTTTTTCACCGCCAAGCTTTAATTGGGAAGGATCATGTATGATCTGTTCAATAACCTTAGGCGACAGATATTGTGAAAATGCGGATTTAATAAACCGTTTTTGGCTGCCTTCCGTCGCGTAATTGTAAAGCATTACAGTGATAAAAGCGGCAAGCGTTCCGGCTAGATATGTCACCATGGGCAGCCAGAGACCGCCAAACTGATAAGCTGCAAAGGAGCCGATAATTATTAAAAGAAAAATAACTACCATTCCTGTAACAGAAAGAGAAATACGGTTTGAAAAAATAGTTAAGCCTACCACCAAAACTATAACTACAAGAAGAATCAGCAAGTTAAGCCACTCGTCGCTTTCGCGTATAAAATTTTCATTTAGCATATTATCAAGCATCGTTATGTGACATCCCATTCCCGGATACACGGATGATATCGGTGTATTAAAAATATCAAAAAGTCCCTGCGCATAAAAACCAAAGAAAACATAAGTATCCTCAAAGTTTTCGGGAGGAAGATAATTTTCGCTTTCCATAAACTCTTCATCGCCGTTTTTAGTCGCTTCGGCGCTTTTTAATATATCCATAGCCCTGTAAGGAAAATATTTATCTAAAGGTCCGTGATAACGTAACAGGGCATAACCGTTTTTATTAACAGGTATTGAAGTTCCCTCCCATTCAATTGAGCTGGTTTTTTTATTGTAGAACAATTGCCGTCCTTTCCCTGAAACAACAAGCGACGCGGTAGAAAGACCGGGTATTGCTTTACCGTCAAACAAAGTAAAAGGCCTAATCCGTCTGATAATTCCGTCAGAATCCGGTACGCCCGTAACGCTCCCTAAAGCGCCGGCGGCGTCTCTTAAACCTTTAATCGGAAACTGCGCTTTTTCATTACTTCCGACGCTGAAACGTTCCAGCATGGGACCAAAATTCTCAGGTTGGAATAAAGGCGCTTTTACATCATCTGGCCAGGAGGTCACATTACCTGTTTGGGTGCTAAACATGACGGTTTGTACCACATGTCCGAAATCTTCAGACGCCCTGATATACGCGTTATCATCATCTCTTGCGCTTAAACTTTGCAGGGCTTCAATTACTGTTCTTAATACCGCTCTATTGGGCTGCCCGCGGGACATGGCGTTTTCCGTTTCGGCTTGTTCCAGATTTTTAACGGCGTTATCTATTATCTCATCCTGTTTGGAGCTTCTGTAAACAGAAGGCTCAGAAAAGATAACGTCGAAAGCTATCGAGTGCGCCTCGCTTAAATTCATGTAATCAACAACTTCCGCATACGCCTGCCGGGGCCATGGCCAGCCCCAGCCTCTTTCTTTCTGCGCCCAGTCAATACTGTCCTGATCCAGCAGTATTACGGTAATTTCGTCGGAAGGGCGGCTGTAAACGGAATCCGCCCAAAATCTGACCCGCATATCATAGGATTTGTATTCCAAAAAATGGAAAACACCCAGCAAATGCAAGCCGGTAATAATAAAAAATACTAAACCGGAAATAATAACCGCGGTAAGCTTTTTACCTATTTTTTTCTTTCCTGCCATATTGCTACCTCATCACTACCTTTTTTATGTTAAATATATCATAATTATATCAGGAGTTGTTATGGATAAAAAGTACAAAAAATCACATTTTACCTTTGTGTGGATTACAGCAACAGTTACCTTTTGCCTGTTATTTACTTTTGCGTTAATTCCGGGAGCCTCCGCGCAGGGGAATTTACAACTACAGTCGGGAACGACAAATACGCAGAGTCAGGTTCGTAATTATACGAACATAATGCAGAATGTATATGACTTTATTATTCGCAATTATGTTGAGGAAGTAGACCCAAGAATTGTCTTTGAAGGGGCTATGAACGGAATGTTCGGCGCTCTTGAAGACCCATATTCGACATTTTTAACTGAATCGGACATGAAAGATTTAAGCGATACAACACAGGGAAGCTTCGGCGGCGTAGGGCTTAACATTATAAAAGCCGTCGCCCCAAGACCGGACGGAAAACCGATGTGGGTTGAAGTCGTCTCTCCTATCGAAGATACTCCCGGCTGGCGCGCCGGAATTAACCCGGGCGATTTTATTACAAAAATCAACGGAGAACCGACTGAAAATATTACTATGGACGAAGTGCTTGCCATGCTAAGGGGTACGCCCGGAGAGAGCGTAAACCTTGTTATCCGGCGCGGAGAAAAAATGGAGTTCCCTGTAACGCTTGTCAGGGCGATTATTGAAGTACCTACAGTTAAACACGCCATGATTGGCAGCACAGGCTACTTAAAACTTCTCACATTTACTCCGATGTCCGCCGAAAGAGCGAGGGACGCGATAAACGAGTTTAAAGATAAAAATTACAGTAGTCTTATACTGGATTTGCGTAACAATTACGGCGGAAGACTGGACGCCGCCGTAGAAATTTCAAACTTGTTTTTAGACGGCGGACTTGTTGTGCGGACAAGATCAAGAATCGCGTCTGAAAACCGCGATTTTAACGCAAGAAAAGCTACCATCGTCGCCGCCGATATTCCCGTCATCGTACTGATAAACAAAGGTTCCGCTTCCGCTTCTGAAATTGTCGCGGGAGCGCTTAAAGATCGCGGCAGGGCTTATCTGGTCGGGGAAAATACTTTTGGCAAGGGATCTGTTCAACAGGTTTATCCTTTAAGCGGAACAGGTTTTAAAATAACTACCGCGCGTTACTATACGCCAAGCGATGTTAATATCGATAAAGTAGGCATACCGCCGGATCGCGAAGTAAAGTTCCCCGAATACACAGAAGCGGACGCGGAAAAACTGAACCTGCTTATTAACGCAAATAAGATACCGGAATTCGCCGAGAAAAATCCAAAGGCGACTTCCGCGCAAGTTGAAGTTTTCGCGCAGGGGCTTGAACGCGAATACAAAATCAACCTGTCTTTGCTTAAAAGGCTCATCAGAAATGAATTAAACAGAACGACCATAGCCCCCGTTTATGATTTAGAGTACGATGTTCAACTGCAGGAAGCGATGAAGATTTTTGAGAGTAAAACTTATCAAAATTTAATGAAGAACTCAAAAACATTAAAACAACTGCAGGAAGAAGCCGAGGAAAATCTGGTTCTTGCGTCATAGGGCATGAAACAATTTATTTTTCATAAAGAGCCGGATTTTTCACAAGGCGACGGGGACGGTATTGTCCGGCTTACGGACAACGACTATCATTACCTTGTTAATGTACGCCGCCTTGCGATAGGAGAATTTTTCCCCGCTCTTTTACCCAACGGTAAAGAAATCCTTGTACAGGTAATTTCAATTGAACGCGGCGTATTAACGGGTAAATGCAGCGCCGCGGAAAATCTTACGCATGGACATGAAAATAATTTACCGCCGATCATTTTATTTCAAGCTCTGCCCAAGGGCGATAAAATGGACTTGATTGTCCGTCAGGCGGCTGAAGGCGGAATAACGGAAATTGTCCCGTTTGTATCCGAATTTTCGATAGCAAAAACCTCAGCCGAAAAAGGGCAAAAATTTTTACGCTGGGAACGAATTATTAAAGAGGCAAGACAGCAGAGCGGTTCCAAAACAGCGACTACCCTTCATCAGCCGCTTACAATAAGTGAACTTTTTAATTACTGGAAAAAACTACAAGAAAAAACTACAATAAATTCATTTAGTTTATTATTTCACCATCAAAGAGGGCTTGAACAGAAAAGCCTTCACGAGTATCTTAATAGTGTGCCTTCTTTTGTAACATTTGCCATAGGACCGGAAGGAGGATTTTCCGAAAAAGAGGTTTCTCTCTTTTTGGAAAATGGTTTTAAATCGCTAACCATTGGCGATACCGTTTTACGGACAGAAACTGCCGCTCTTTATTGCGCGGCGGTGATACGTATTTTATTACTGGAGAAAGATTCGTGGGAACTGAAACAAGCGAAATCCAGCAGAGAATAAGCCTGCTTAAAGTCCCGGTTGATATTATCGCGCCGGAGAATCTTAGCTCTGTTGTGTATGATTTTCTAAAAGAAAAAAAAGAACATAATATTGTTCTTCTGTCTTTGTGGGATCTACTGCGCGCAAGAAGAAGCGGCGAGTACCGCTCTTATATTACAAGAGCGTCTTTGATTATTCCTATTTCCAAAAGCATAATCGGCGGAATAAAGTTCCTTACGGGGAAAAAAGCGTATCGTTATATGCCGTTCGATTTTATCATAAGCATACTTACCATTCTGGAAAACCGTGAATTTTCCTGTTACCTTCTTGGCGGCAAAAGAAAAATCCTTTTAAAAACAGAACAGAATATCAGACAGACATTCCCGCGCCTTCGCATTGTAGGGCGTTTCCCCGGTTATTTTAAAAAGTACGAAGAACCGACTATCATCAAAGCTATAAAAAAAGCGTCTCCGGCGTTATTACTGGCGGGGACGGGCATACGCGGCAAAGAGCGCTGGATTGCCAGAAACAATCTCGCTCTTGGAGAGGGCATGAGACTGTGGTGCAGCGACATTTTTGACGTTTTCGCCGAAAAGAAAAAACACCCGTCCCGCGCCGCGTTTAATTCCGGGCTTGAATGGATAGGCTACTGTTTTAACAACCCGTTTAAATTTTTCAGACTTTTCCCGTACATCGGCTACAAGTTTTTATTGCTGTATTACAAACTTTTCGTTAAATCTTAATCTTGCGTGGAGTTTTGCCAAACACAAGTCCTTATAAAAAAGCACATCTTTCTATTTGGAAATCAAAGCATGGAGTTTTGCCAAACACGAATCATTATAAAAAAGCATAGAGTCCTGCAAGGCAAAAAACGGCAGCAGAAACTATAATATGCTTTTTGGCAAAACTCCCAAGCAATTCCGCCGTAGGCGGAATTGCACTACTGATACATAATTATATAAGGTCGCGGATTAAGGTTGTACACGTCTTTCGGCGACATTAAAGGATTATCGTAACCCGCGCCCGGTATGCCAAAATTGTAAAAAAGTTTAAAAGCTTTAATCGGCATATTGGAAGCAAGCGCGTTGTAATCGTAAGTACTGCGTTTCATGCTGGGCGGACCAAAACCGTCGGCGCAATGAATCAGCCTGACCCTGTTAAAATTGCTTTTAACTTCCGCGCGATTTTTTATCATTATATGGTTAAATTGATGAATAACAAGCATACGCTCGCCGGGTATGTTATGTTCTATTATGTAATCTTCCATTACCTGCTGGGCAATATTGATTTCTTCCGCCCTGACACTGCCAATATTATCCATTGGACTGGTTGTCCGCCATTCGGGATCAAGAGCAAGATGAATATTCGGATAGCGTAAATACGGAAGCATTTTTTTAAGCGAGTCTATCGGATCATAACGTCCAATTTGATGATCGATAAAAATCAATATATCATTTTTCATTCCGTACTCAATATACGGCATAAGAGTTTTATCCCCCATTATCCCTATTTCGCCCTTGGGCCAAACAGTCCCATAAATCAAGTAAAAAGCCTTACGCACTTTCCGTCCGCCGCTGACCGTTTCGTACTCGGCGGCAAGAGTTGTCAACATCTTATCCAACTCTTCTATTGAATAGCGTCCTAAAATTCCCATATTGCGCGAACCGGGGTGGCCATAGTACGCAAGAATATCGTTATTCAGCAAAAAAGAAACCTGATAATCCATTAACCGGTTTTTATATTCCGCCTCTTCTACGGTGTTAACCCAATAAGGCAGAGAATTCTCGACCTTTTTCCATGTGTTAATTGTTTCAGTAAAAAGCATGTGCGGAAAAAGAGGCGCGGCGTTAAAAGGAAAACCGGTATCCGAAGATGAACCGTCGCCCGAAGCCGCGTAAAGACCCGAACCCGCGCATAAGACAAGCGCGGCAATTACAAAAAAACTAAAAAACTTTTGGGAAAAACACATCGTTATTAATTTTCGGCAGAAAAATTGATTTTCTTCAATAAATGCCACGCTTTAGAATCCTTTGTCCCTTAACCCTTTGACTATCCCGACATAGATAACCGGTATATTTTTAACGGGACTTATTTTTTCCAAAATATCAATAATTTCTCTATGTGATATTCCGTCTCGTATTTTGGTAGAATTATCTCCCCATTGAGCTGATACCTCGCTTACCAGTCCGTCATTTGCCCCGCTTATACCTTTGATGTATAGATATGTATAGCGAAATAATTCATCGTCAGAAGCGCTTTTCATTGTCGTATACAGATTTTGGTAATAAACCCTGTTATCCATTATAACTTTTTCGTTAAATTCCTTCATATATCCTGTTGTTAGTTGATAAGTTATTTCATAAACAATCGGGCTTATATTACCGTCTATTTCGCCCAAAAGAGCCAAAGCTTTTATAATCATGTCTTTATCAACCAGTTGCTGATTATAAATTAAATCAGCGACTTCAGTTCCATGATGAGGCGTACTTATTGTTGTCAAGCTGGCTATTTTATCGCCAAAATTGTGTTTCCAAATAAGGTAACGCGAATCAAGCCCGCCTTTGGAGTGCGCGATAATATTTACTTTTTCCTTACCGGTTTCCAAAAGTATTTTTTCTATGGTTTCTTTTAGTATTAACGCGTTTGATTCATAATTGCTCCAACCCTCAGTATTACCATGAAAAACCTGTATTCCTCTATCTGTCAATGTTTTGGGAATTCTCCCCCAAATTTCCAAATAATTCATTTTGTCATACAAGGCGACTCCATGCACCAATACCACAGGATATTTTAATACAATTTGCTCAACTACGCCTCCGTCATCTGTCGGCTGTACAAATTTAGCGCTTGAACAGGAAGAAAGCAGTATTAGCATTAATAAAAAAAAATATATATATTTATATTTCATAATTTTCATAATATATAAATCCTGGAGTTTTGCCAAACACAAAACATTTATAGAAAAGCATAAATTTCTGCTCCCAAAAAAACAAAAAAGACCGTAGTTTTCCCTTTGGCAAAACTCCGTAGAAATCCGGCTATGCCGGATTTCTACAACCACAAGTGTATTTTATGCAGTTTTGAACAAAGAATAACTGTCCCGAACGACAGCAGAATAATCCCCGGAATCAGACTCGTCCAGTTATCAACATTTACAACAAAACCCCTGCCGGCAAGGGCAAACATAACTCCAACCGCGATACTGCTGTATTCCCGTGTATCGTGGATCTTTGCCGCAATAAAAAAACTTATCATTGTAGTAATAAAAACCGCCGCCGAAACCAAAGTAAACATTGTATTATAGCTATTGACGATATTCAAACTTGTATCCCAATTAGTGCTGTCAATTGGAAAGCTTATAGTAATTACCATACAAGTTATAATTAATACAAAGATTACATTACGGGTTCGCTGTATTTCAAGCCCGGCGGCGCATAAACCGGCAGTAAAAAGCGAAAAAATACTGAAAAATCGGGCAAAAAGCAGGACTCTTATCGCTAAACCTACATAAAAAAATGAAAAATAAAAAATATGCTGCAGGGGCAGGATAAAACGGGCTGCCTCCAGAGCAAAAGAAATGGTAAAAATGGCAATATACAGTATTTCCGGCGATGAAGTCCTTTCAAAAAAGAAATAAATGAATATTATACTGATAAGAGAGTAAATAACCGACGCCGCCAGAGAGATATAAACGGCATAATAATTGCTTCCCATGAAAAAACCGGTTAAAAGCTGAAAAATATTGCCCGGACGGCGGGTATATTCTCCCATAACCTCGGAAAAGACCGGAATTATCAAAAAAGAGGAAGCCACTACAAACAAAGTACAGATTGAACAGAGGACTATCCCCATTTTAAAGAAATTATTTCTTTCGGAAAGCGTCATACTGCAGTTTATCCTAATAAATATTTAATCTCAAGACGGAAAAAGTAATACCGATAATAAGAATTAAGGGGAACTCTATGCTATTGAAAAAAAGAGTATTTATACTTTTTATAATTCTCTTAACTTCCGTTTCCGCTCTATGGGCGGGAGACACCGCTGTTTTTGTCGATTTGGGCTTTTCATCGGACGGCAGGACATATATGTTTGGTCAATATGGGGTACTTTCCCCGTCTTTACGCCCCTGGGCGGATTTATATATCGTAGATGTAGTTACCAACTCTTTTGTTCAAAACGGCAGAGTATCGCTTACCGAAAGCACACCGATAAAAGCGGGACAAGACGGTTCCGGCATTTTACACAGATTAGTTTCCAATAATTCAAGCCTTACAAACCGATACGGAATCAATTTCCAGAATCAGGGACTTCCTCTTTACATCTCAAGGGACGAAAGACCTCCGTCGCGCGGGGAAAAAATCGATTTCCGCGATTTCCTTTCCGGCAAGTCATATAACGCGCAATTAATTCCCACAATTACGGGAAGCGGGCAGAATGTAAAATCGCAATTTTATATCAACCTTGATGTTTCCTCTCCAAACGGTCAGTTTAGAACATACAAAGTCGGCACTCCGACTTTTGTCCGTCAGGGAATTGTCCAATACAACATTAAAAGGGTTCTGATTGACTCAAACGGCAACTCTGTTATTTTTGTAATAGAAACGATGCATGCCACCGACAACGGCTACGATATTCGGTACATGGTAGAAGCCCTAAGACTATAAAGCTTTAGCTTGAAAACTTTAGATTAAAACTTTAATTTTCAACCGCTCTGAAAACCTGCGTTACAAAAGCCCCGTCCTCAAATAAAAATCGAACATAAAGCAGAGTCCCCGGTTTATTCCGTTCCCAAAGACCGTCTTTTTGCTGTTCAATAGCCAAATCAAGCCATTCATCGCGGGTTAAAACCGCGTCAGATCGACACTGCATAAACAGGTAATCCCCCTGCGGAAGCGAAACAATCGCGTTTGCCTTTTCCGCGCCCCCGCCCGGAGTCTCCGCCGCTTTTTCCCCGATAAACAACAACCTACCCAAAAAAAGCTCCCTATCCGGCTCAATACTACCGCCCTGAACCGGATTCACCTCATAACAAAGGAGTGTTTCCCCTTCTAAAGTCGGCGTACTTTGGCTCTCAACCTTGACATATTGCAGAGGGGTACAAAGATTTAACAGAGTTAAAGGCGTATATTTCATTGTGCGTCATCTTATCATTTTTGATGATTAGTATTAATATATTTTATAGATATTTTCAGGAGGAATCATGACCGAACAATTACATGAAATCGGCGCAAGGCTTTTGGCTTTGCGGGACATTTTGAATATTTCCGCCAAGCAAATGGCGCAGACTATGAATATTCCCGTTGAAGAATATTTAGCCTTTGAAGAGGGGCAGCGGGATTTTTCGTTCAGTTTCCTGCAAAACGCGGCGCAAATTTTCGGCGTTGATGTTGTAGATATTATTTCAGGCGAATCGCCAAAACTTACAAAATGCGCTATTGTCAAAAAAGGCGAAGGTTACGATATAGAACGCCGCAAAGCCTACGACTATAAACACCTTGCTTTTACATTCAGTAATAAGAAGGCTGAGCCGTTTCAGGTTACTGTAGAGCCAAAACAAGATGAAACCTTGACTTTACACTCGCATGACGGACAGGAATTTGACTATATGCTTTCCGGTAAAATGGAGTTCCATTTTGATAAAGCGTTTTATGTGCTTAACGAAGGCGACAGCGTGTATTTCGATTCAGGAGTTCCGCACGCCATGAAAGCTCTCGGCGATAAAGCGGCAACATTTCTTGCCGTAGTAATAAAATAGAGGAAGGGCAACAATGCTGATATACGAAAAATTTATCGGAAAAAACAGAGACGATTTCACTTCATTCGAAGACCTTAAAAAAAAATATAAAGTCACTTATAAAGACGATTTTAATTTTGCATACGATGTTCTTGATGAATTGGCAAAAACACAACCGGACGCGCTCTGTATGCTGTGGATTTCCAACGAAGGCGAAGAAAAACGAATAACCTTTGCGGATATGGCGAGGTACTCAAACAAAGCCGCAAATTATTTTAAATCGCTGGGCATACGCAAGGGCGATTTTGTAATGCTGGTACTCAAAAGAAGTTACCTTTTCTGGTACTGCATGATGGGTCTGCATAAACTCGGCGCGGTTGCCGTACAAGCGGCGCACCTTTTAACCAAAGACGATTATATTTATCGCTGTAACGCGGGCGGCATCAAAATGGCAATCATAACAGGAGACAATAATTGCACCGAGGCTTTTGACGGCGGTTTGAGCGAATACAAGACGGTAGAAATTAAAGCGGTAACCAAAGGTAAAAAAGCAGGCGACGGCTGGCTCGACTTTGAAGCGGGACTGGAAGCCGCCTCTGAAGATTGGAAGCGTCCCAAAGGAGCGGAAGCAACCTGCGCCTCGGATATAATGATCATGTCGTTTTCGTCGGGCACTACGGGTTATCCCAAAATGGTAGCGCACGATTACACCTACCCGCTCGGTCACTTGGCGACGGGAGTTTTTTGGCACAGAGTAGAAAAAGGCGGCTTACACTTTACAATTTCCGATACCGGCTGGCTTAAATCGCTGTGGGGAAAAATGTACGGGCAGTGGCTGGGAGAATGTGCCGTACTTACTTACGACTTTGAAAAATTTAACGCGCGCGATATTTTAAAAGTTATCGAAAAATATCACGTAACAAGTTTTTGCGCCCCGCCCACCATGTACCGTTTTATCATGAACGAGGACGTGCCCTCTTACGATCTTTCCGCTCTTAAACACTGTACCGCGGCGGGCGAAGCTTTAAGCCAAGACCTTTTTAAAAAATGGGAAACAATGACGGGGCTTAACATTTACGAAGGTTTCGGGCAGACGGAAACAACAATCTGCTGCGGAACACTCTACCCTTTCACAGAACCGCACGCAAGCTCAATGGGCATGGAAATCCCCGGTTACGACATTTCGCTCCTCGACGCGGACGGCAACAATGTACCCATCGGCGCAACGGGCGAAATCTGTATGAAAGCGGATCGCCCAAAACCGGGAGTCATCCGCCGTCCGGTCGGTCTGTTTATCGGTTACTACAAAAACGACGAAGCCACAGACATCTCATGGCATGACGGATATTTCCATACAGGCGATCTTGCCTATTACGATGAGCAGGGTTATTTGTGGTATGTGGGACGCAATGACGACGTAATTAAATCGTCCGGTTACCGCATAGGACCTTTCGAGGTTGAAAGCGTGCTGTTAAAACACCCCGCCGTCGCGGAAACCGCGGTAACCGGAATACCCGATCCAATCCGCGGGTTTAACGTAAAAGCGACAGTCGTACTTGCGAAAAATTTTCAGGCTTCCGAAGAACTTGTTAAAGACTTGCAGGACTTTGTCAAAAAAAGTACCGCGCCGTATAAATATCCAAGAGTTATCGAATTTGTCAGCGAACTGCCAAAAACCATAAACGGGAAAATTCGCCGCGCGGAAATACGCAACAGGGACATGGGCAAACCGCCGACAGAAAGTGATATTTAAAAACATCACATAAAAAAAGTAACATAATACTAGATTATATGCCGGTATTATCGGATATTTCAGGAAGAGGCGGAAACAAATGAAAAATATAAAATTATTTACTAAATTTGCTATTATTGCGGTTATAATGATAACAGCCTGCGCTACGGATAATAGTAATAAAGACAATCCCGAAACTTGGCTAAACGAACACGGAGGCGAAATTGTGGACTACGCCTATTCAAAAGCGAATATTGAGGCGGAAATTGAAGCCAAATGGAAATCATACGGATACAAGGAAAAACCGACCAAATACATCGCTATAAGCTTCGACGACGGTCCCTGTTCCCCGTCCAACTATGGGGGAACTGCCGCTATCCTTGTAAAACTTGATGAATTAAAGGTAAAAGCCACTTTTTTTGTAATTGGGCAGAATGTTCGCGCAAATAAAGCCGTCGCAAAGGCGATTTTCGACGGCGGACACGAATTAGGCAACCATTCCGACGGTTATAACAGCTTGGGAAGCTCATCTACAGGCGAAATAGCCGCAAACCTTGACGCGGCGGGACTGGCAATTAAGGAAATAACCGGAAAATACCCCTGTCTTTTCCGCGCTCCCAACTTGAATCATGGGGAAAATCTGTCAAAAGTCTGCAAAGAACGGAAAATGGCGCTAATTGACGGAAATGTCCACAGCGACTGGGACGGAACCGGACATACGCCAAATTCAATAAAAAACAGCGTTCTTGCCAATCCTCAGGACGGCGGCATAATTCTTTTACATGACAATAATACGTCAAAAGGCGATACTTTAAGCGTCTTGCCATATATAATCGGAGGACTTAGGGAAAAGGGGTTCTGGATTATGCCGGTTGGACAGCTTGCCGCTGTAAAAGAAAAGGTTTTAGAAGCCGGAAAAAGGTATAATTCGATAAATTAGTATGTTTTTTTTAAACATTTTTTTTTAATTTGAGCTAGTTTATACTATTGACTCTATTCAAATAGTCACATATGATATAAGTATGGCAGAAATAGAAAGTCTTAGCGACGCTAATTTTGATTTATATCGCGATCTTATTTACAAAGAAAGCGGAATAACATTTACTCCTACTAACCGCTCAATTCTTGAAAGCCGATTAAAGGAACGTCTTCGTGAAAAAGGTTTATCCTCAATGTCCGGTTACCTTGAACAAGTAAAGGCAAGCAAAGATGAACTTGCCGGATTCCTGGATTCTATCACTACCAACCTGACGCGGTTCTTCAGAAATCAGGCGCATTTTGACGCTCTGGAAAAATACGTTATTCCTGAATTGATTAACAATATTAAAAAAATTCCCGGAACAATCAGAATATGGAGCGCCGGATGTTCTACAGGAGAAGAACCATACACTATCGCCATGTTGTTAAGTGAAATTCTCCCAAAATCATGGAACTTTGAAATTCTTGCCAGTGATATTTCTCTTAAATGTTTAATGACAGCAAAAGAAGGTTTTTATGCCGAAAACAGAATCGTTGGAATCCCCGACAATTATCTTGCAAAATATTTTGACAAAGTAGACGGCGGTTTCAAGGTTCACCCTGATATTCAGGCAAAGATAAAATTCGACTATCACAACTTAAAAAATGATTCTCAGCAAAGAAATCTTGATATCGTTTTTTGCCGTAACGTAATTATTTATTTTGATGAAGCCGCCCAAACAGCGGTTATGGGTCGTTTTTGGGATTCTATGGCGCCAAGGTCTTTCCTATACATTGGTCACTCGGAATCTCTGTTCGGAATGAACACAAAATTCGAATTCTTAAAAACTGAATGGGCTACATTGTATTGTAAAAAAGCCTAAAGGAAAAATAATATGGCAGATGAAATATCAGTATTAGTCGTAGATGATTCGGCGTTAATGCGCAACTTAATCGGACGCATGATTGCGGACACTCCGGGTTTGACTGTTGCTGAAAAAGCAATGAACGGTAATTTTGCCCTTCAAAAAATTCCCCGCGTTGAACCTGACGTTATTTGTCTTGATCTTGAAATGCCGGAAATGAACGGCATTGAATTTTTAAAAGAACGAAAAAACCGCGGTATTGATATTCCCGTCGTAATACTTTCTTCCATTGCCGCCCGCGGCGCGGCTGTTACCATGGAAGCTCTTTCTCTTGGAGCAAGCGACTTCATACAAAAACCTTCGGGCTCAGTATCAGAAGATATTCATGTAGTAAAAGACACGCTGGTAAGCAAACTCCTTGGTTATGGCGGAGCATACCGCAAATCGAAAGGTAAAAAAATTCTCGCTCCTACGGAATATCAACAAAAACCTGCCGCAAAAGAAACAAAAAATATAGATTTGGCGGTTCATTTTAAACTTATATCCGAAACACCCTCCGGTCCTGCTCAACCTCCCGTCAGAGCGCGTTATCCGTCTAGCACGGAAATAATCGCTATCGGTATCAGCACGGGTGGACCCGACGCTCTGCGCGTAGTATTCGCAAATATAGACGCCGATTTAAAAATACCGATTGTCGTAGTACAGCATATGCCCGCCGGTTTTACAAACGAATTCGCAAAAAGTCTCGACCGTATTTGTCCGTTAGATGTAAAGGAAGCGGAAGAAGGCGATGAAATAAGACCGGGCAGAATTCTTATCGCTCAGGGCAACAAACATCTTGAAGTTGAAAAAAAAGCTTCCGGCGGAATTGTCCATCTTTCCGACAATCCTCTGGTTTCGGGTCACAGACCTTCAGCTGACGTACTTTTCGCGTCGGTAGCGATGGCGTATACAAATCACGTGCTTGGAGTAATCATGACGGGTATGGGACGCGACGGAGCGCAGCACCTCGGCACGATTTACAAAGAAGGCGGCATGACTCTTGGGCAGGATGAAAAAAGCGCAGTTGTTTACGGAATGCCGCGCGTCGCTTATGAATTGGGTCATGTTATGGAACAGGTTTCTCTGGATAATATGGCGCGCCGTATCTGCGATATCGCAAAACAGGCTCGATAATTAACTTGCTTTCGCTCTTCTTAATCTTACGTTCTCAATATCATAGCTGAATAACTCTCGAAGATCATTTAATCCCAACGCCATCAGCGCCATGCGGTCTATGCCGATACCCCACGCGGCGACAGGGACATTCACTCCAAGACTGGAAGTAACTTCGGGGCGGAAAATACCTGAGCCGCCAAGCTCAAACCAGCCCAGAATCGGATGCTTGATATGCACTTCAACGGACGGCTCTGTGAACGGGAAATAACCGGGAACATATTTAACTTCTTTCGCGCCGGCAACTTCAACGGCAAACATTTCCAACATACCCAAAAGTGTGCGAAGGTTGACATTCTCTCCCAGCACAATGCCCTCGGTCTGATAAAAGTCAGACCCGTGAGTCGCGTCTACCCGGTCGTATCGGAAACAGCGCGCAATGCCGAAATATTTGCCGGGGATTTTCGCCGTCGGCAGTTGTTTCGCGGAAAGCACAGTCCCTTGAGAACGCAGAATAAGCCGCTTTGTAAAATCGCGGTCAAAACCGTAATTCCAGCCGCGGCTTCCCGTTGTACCTCCGTTTTCATGGGCGGACGCGACATTGGAAAGCCAGGGTTCGCTAATGGATTTTGCCCGCGCAATTCCATCTTTTGTGGAATTCGACGAATCTGCAATACTGTATGCGTCGTGAATATCGCGGGCTGAATGAAACTGCGGCATAAAAAGAGCGTCCGAATTCCAGAATTCAGTCTCGACTAACGGACCGTCAAATTCTTCAAAGCCCAGAGAAGTAAGTTTATCTTTTACATTTTCTAAAAATTTAGCATATGGATTGCTTCTGCCCGGAGTCAGCCGAACCGGCGGCGTTTTAACATTATACGAGCGGAATGTCTTTCCTTTCCAACTGCCGTCCTCAAGCATTGATTGAGTCAACGCGCCGATTTCATCGCCTGTGATTCCCGCTTCTTTGAGCGCTTGCGCCGCGGAGACAGCGGGAACTGATCCGTCTTCCGCCGTTTTAAAACCAAAGAAAACTGTTTCGCGATCTATTTGACGAAACGGCGCGTCCGCAGAGCCGCGTTTTTTCGCGATACCGGACATGGCGCTTTTTTCCGTAGCGTTTAAAGAGCTTTCCGCTATCGCGCCTTTCACGCCCTTTTCCAGCAAACCGCGAAGCACGGCAAATTGATCGGCGGAAGGTTCTTTTGACACAACTACATTTTTATCGCCGTTCATTGCAAGTATGCCGAGTTTTGAAAGACTTCCAAACGCGCTGCCAATATCTTTATTTTCGATGTTGAGAGCCTTCGCAATGTCGGGCAGTTTAAGTTCTCCGCTTTTTGTTTTTACAAGTTCAATGATACGTTCTTCGGGACTGCCCTTCTCTTTCCATTCCCGCCCGAGATCCGTCAATTCAAAAAACACCGCCGTTTCTCGCCTGATTTCACCTACCAATTCTTTGCCCGCAAGCCATGAAAGCGCCTGATTTCCGTTTCCGGGTTTAAATCCCAAATCCTGTTCAACTTTTTCTATTGTAAGTTCATCTCCTTTTTTATAGTTAAGGAGTATTCGCACTTCCAACGGGTGTAAATTTTTTACAGTGTTTTTTATATCAATTGACATGTTTACCTCAAGTTATTTTAAAAACTATCAAAAAATAAATAAGCGGTCAATAGAAAATGCTCAAAAAACAAACAAAACACATAAAGATTATTGCTAAATAACAGTTTATATAATATAATTGACATAAAGTTTTCGTGTTTCCGGGGGTTTTCAGCATGGGACAAGTGCCTCTCTCAGATGTCATTCACATTGATGAGGATAAATGCATAAATTGTTACGCTTGTATAACAGGATGCCCCGTAAAATACTGCATGGACGGATCAGGCGATAAACTGACTATAAATCCCGACCTTTGCATAGGGTGCGGTCACTGTATTTTAGTATGCTCGCACAAAGCTAGAAGATTGGTAGACGATACCCCTCATTTTTTCAGCGATCTTAAACAGGGACAAAAAATGGTCGCCATCGTCGCTCCCGCCGTCGCTTCAGTTTTCCATGATCAATACCTGAACTTAAACGGCTGGCTTAAATCCATCGGCGTAGACGCTTTTTTTGACGTAAGTTTCGGCGCGGAACTAACCGTTATTTCATACCTTGAACACATTAAAGTAAATAAACCCAGAACGGTAATCGCTCAGCCGTGCCCCGCGATTGTCAGTTTTATTCAGATTTATCATCCTGAGTTACTGCCCTATCTTGCGCCGGCGGACAGTCCCATGCTCCACACCGCAAAATTAGTCCGTGAATATTACCCGGAATATATAAATCATAAAATTGTAATTATATCTCCATGTATCGCCAAACGGCGTGAATTTGATGAAACCAATATCGGAGATTACAACGTAACAATGTTTGCTTTAAAAAATTATTTTAAAGAGCATAATATCAATCTTTCCTCTTTTCCGGAAATAGAATATACAGGACCTCAAGCGGAACGCGCGGTAGGATTCTCCACTCCGGGCGGCTTGATGGATACCGCGGAACGTTTTGTTCCGGGTATCAGAAGGAAAACTCATAAAACCGAAGGCGTTCACACTATATATCCGTATTTACGGGAAATATCAAAACTGTTGGAGAATAAAGATGTTGAATTTCCGTTATTGATAGACTGTCTGAACTGCGAAAAAGGCTGTAACGGAGGACCCGGAACGGGAAACAGCCAAGTGGCAGTCCCCTTACTTGAAAACCCAATCCGCAAACGAAGAGCAAAACTTGAAGAATACCACAAACCCCAAAAAGGAGAATGGGTATATAAAAAATATCATAAGATTTTAGATAAATACTGGAAAAAAGATTTATATAATCGAGGTTACCGGAACTTATCAGATAACAACATCATAAAAAGACCAAATGAAGAAGAGCTTAAAGCTATCTACGCCACTATGAAAAAGTTCAGCGAAAAAGATATATACGATTGTACAAGCTGCGGTTACGGAAGCTGTAAGTCGATGGCGACGGCTATTTTTAACGGAATCAACAAAAAGGAGCACTGCGCTCACTACATTCTTGAAATGCTTGAAGAAGAAAGAAAAGTTCAGGATTTAATTGATCTGCTTACCGAGCATATAAACAACGCAACATCTCTCATTGACGGCATAGTGCAAATTGTACATGATTTATATGAAAGCATAGATAACCAATCCAAATCTGTCGAAGAGTCTTCCAAAAAAACCGAAATCATGGTTAATTCGTTATTGACTACTTCTGATCTTTCGCAGAGAAAACGCAAAGACATAAAAGGCTTGCTGGATAATACAAATCAAAGCCAGGAGTCCATGCGTGAAACAATTTTATCGATTCAAGGTATTTCCCAATCAGTTGACGGCATAGCGTCCGCAATTAAAATAATCAGCGCAATTGCCGCCAATACAAACCTGCTTTCAATGAACGCGGCAATTGAAGCCGCTCACGCCGGCGAAGCCGGAAAAGGTTTTGCCGTAGTAGCGAATGAAATTCGCCGTCTTTCTGAAACTACAAGAGAAAATTCGCATAACATATCGCAGACGTTAAAAAATATTATAGACGGTATAGCAAAAACATCCAAACAATCAGACGATACCGGCGTCAGAATTAACGGTATGTCCAAAGAAATAAGCAGTTTTGCGGATACAATGACCACTCTTATAAACACCTTTAACGAGCTGTCCGCCGAAAGCGGAGAAATCACAAACGCTCTTTGCGACCTGCGCGATATCAGCGACTCCGTAAAAACCGATTACGACAAAATGCTCAAAATGACAAACCAATTACGCGACTCAATGCACGAGCTGGCGTCAATAGCGGACAAAAAATCCAACTAACTCTAAAATCAACAGAAATACATTTTTAATGTAAAAAATGTTATAAATTTTAAATAATATTATATAAAAAATAGTCGAATTTCCTTGACCCTTACGTCTTTTTTTTGTATTTTTATATGTAGGTGGGGAAATTCCCATACTATAGCCTTTTAAAAAAGTGGATATTTATATGTTAAAACAGGATACTCAGTCGGAAAAAACTAACGACAATAGCGCTGAAATTGACGAAAGCTCAACCGAAAATCCTGCGGAAAATCAGGCTGAACAGGATGTTTCGGGGCAGAGCGCGGAAAAGGACGCAGAAGCTGTCGGCAAGGTGGACAAACCGCTTACACCTGAGGAAAAAATTGCCGAATTGGAAGCTCAACTTGCGGAAACCCGCGACCAGTTACTACGAAAAGCGGCGGATTTTGAGAATTTCCGCAAGCGGATGAATCAGGAGAAACAAAACGCGATAGAATTCGCCAACCAAAGCCTGCTTTTGGACATAATCCCTGTAATCGACGATTTTGAAAGGGCTATTCAATCTGGGGAAAAAGCCGGTGATTTAAACGCTTTTATCGAAGGCATAAAAATGATCGAAAAACGGCTGACAAGCCAGCTTGAAAGTAAATGGGGGCTTAAACGTTTCAACTCCGCAGGAGAGAATTTCGATCCGAATATGCACGAAGCCCTTATGGTGGAAAAATCCCCCGAAGCAACGGAAGCCGTTGTTAAAGAGGATTTGATAAGGGGCTATCTATTAAAGGACAGGGTAATTCGCCCTGCAAAAGTAAAAGTGTTAATGCCCGAGGCAGCGCCTCAGGCGGCAGCTTCGGCGGCTAGTGAATAAAAAGCAATAAACATTTATAATAAGGAAGGAGAAAATATCATGGGAAAAATCATTGGTATCGACTTGGGAACCACCAATTCATGCGTGGCTGTTCTTGAAGGCGGTG
>Ga0268262_10002049_pt1 | contig 23767 bp, 17 predicted proteins | sample TergutNc150P3_FD_190354 | JGI IMG/M metagenome (GOLD analysis project Ga0268262, IMG submission 190354) | Nasutitermes corniger P3 segment gut microbial community from laboratory colony in Florida, USA - Nc150 P3 (SPAdes) (version 2) | ecosystem: Host-associated > Arthropoda: Insects >...
GGCTCAAATAATGGCACGATTGAAAACTGTTCCTTTAGCGGAACCATTACCGGAAGTTCAAGCGCCGATCAGGTCGGCGGTATTACCGGATATAATTACGGCACGGTGATAAACAGCAGAAGCAACGCAACGGTAAGCGGCAGAAACGCTGTCGCCGGCATTGCCGGAGTGAATCAGGGCAAGATGGAAAGATGTTACAACACGGGAAGCGTTACCGGGAACCAGCAACTCGGCGGTATCGCCGGAGTGAATACTAATTCCGACAATACTAATTATTTAAGGAACTGTTATAACACGGGCGATGTTACCTCCGCCGCCGCTTCAAATTCCCATGCCGGAGGCATTGTCGGGCTTAACCAATTAAACGCACTGGCAGAAAACTGCTACAATACCGGCAATGTTTCAGGCTCAACTGCTGTCGGCGGCATAACGGGAACCAACAACGCAGAATGCACCGTTAAAAACTGCGTATCCCTCGGCGCAAGGGTAACCGGCACTAGCACTAGCAATGTCGGTCGTGTGGCTGGAAATAACAGCGGCACTCTCTCCGGCAACTATGCCCGTTCAGATATGAAAATCGGCGTAAGCGGCGCGGAGGCGGCAGTATCACCCGCGGCAGATTCCTCACCTAACGGCTCAACTATCAGTATGAGTGCGGCTCCGACACAGTCCTTAGTTTTCAACACAGGCTGGAACGGCGTGCTTTGGAATATCAGCGGTAATTTGACTGTAGGCGGCAATTTACCCACGCTCAAGATAAATACGCAAAGCCCCGCTCCCACGCTTCCGGCAACGTACTTTGTACCCGGCACGGCGGACAATCCCTTCTTCGTCGCCAACGAAACCGATCTCCGCAAGGTCGGCACTGAAACCGCCGCCGGCGGCTGGACGCTTTCGGCGCACTACAAACAGACGGCGAACATCGCCATGACAGGCGGCAACTTTCCGAGAATTGGCAATGCTACTACCAGCTTCGACGGCACGTATGACGGGGACGGAAAAACCATCACCGGCTTGAGCGTAACCGGCACGAGCGGTAATTTAGGCTTATTCGGCGTTATCGGCGCAACAGGCACGGTGAAAGGCATGAGAGTTACCGGCACGATAAGCGGAACCGCGTATACCGGCGGCATTGTCGGTACAAACTTAGGCACGATTGACAACTGTTCCTTTAGCGGAACAGTAAGCGGCGCAAACAGCAGTTATGTCGGCGGCATTGCCGGAAATAATTCAGGCACGGTGATAAACAGCAGAAGCAACGCAGCGGTAAGCGGCAATAATAGTGTCGGCGGCATTGTCGGACAGAATGAGAATGACGGCAATATTGAAAACAGTTACAACACGGGAGCCGTTAGCGGCAGCGCATTTCTCGGCGGTATTGCGGGGACTAATAACGGTAATATAAAGAACTGCTATAACACGGGTAATGTTACCAGCGCCGGAAACTTCAACGGAGCCGGAGGCATTGCCGGATATAATTCATCAAACGGACGGGTGGAATACTGCTACAATACCGGCAATATTTCCGGTTCAAACTATGTCGCCGGTATAGTGGGAAACAGCGGTAGCCAATGTGCCGTTCAATACAGCGTATCGCTCGGCGCAAGGGTAACCGGAGTTAACAATGTCGGTCGTGTGGTTGGATATAATTCCGGCACTCTCACCAACAACAAAGCCCGTGCGGATATGAAATTCGGCGCAAGCGGCTCAGAGACAACAGTAGCAAGCGGATTGCTTAACGGCTACAACGGCGCAGATGTCGCTTTGAATACGGCGTTGGTCTCTGTTTTCAACAGTTGGACGGCGGTTTGGCTTGGTAGCGGAAATCTGACAGTAGGCGGCAATTTGCCCATACTCAATCCAAATCCGCAAAGCCCGGCTCCCACGCTTCCGGCGGAGTATTTTGTACCCGGCACGGCGGATAATCCCTTCCTCGTCGCCAACGAAGCCGATCTCCGCAAGGTCGGCACTGAAACCGCAACAGGAGGCTGGACGGTTTCGGCGCACTACAGACAGACGGCGAACATCGCCATGACAGGCGGCAACTTTCCGAGGATTGGCTCAGGCTCCGCCCAATTCACCGGCTCCTATGACGGAGACGGAAAAACCATCACCAACTTGAGCATGACCGACACGAGCAGTTATTTAGCTTTATTCGGCTATATCGGCTCAGGCGGCACGGTAAAAAACATGAACCTTACCGGCACGATAACCCAAAACGGAAATACCTCGTATACCGGCGGCATAGCGGGCTATAATGAAGGCACGATTGACAACTGTTCCTTTAGCGGAACCGTCAACGGCACTTCAACCAGCGATTTTATCGGCGGTATTGCAGGACGGAATGACAACATTGTGTCAAACAGCAGAAACAACGCAACGGTAAGCGGAAGAACTACTGTCGGCGGCATTGCCGGAACAAATAACGGCAGTATTGAAAACTGTTACAACACGGGAAGCGTTAGCGGCACAAATCAAGTCGGCGGTATCGCCGGAGCCAATTCCGGCACGGGCAGTTTTATAAAGATAAGGAACAGCTATAACACAGGCGATATAACCGCCTCAACTACCTCCACCGCCAATGTCGGCGGCATTATCGGTATGAACCAATCAAGCTCAACGGTAGAACTCTGCTACAACTCCGGCAACGTATCCACCGCAGGAATAACTATCGGCGGCATAGCGGGACAAAATCAAAGCGGAAGCACCGTGAAAGACTGCGTATCGCTCGGCGCAAAGATAAACGGCAATGGCAACATCAGTCGTGTTGTCGGACTTAACGGCGGCACGCTCACCAATAACAAAGCCCGACAAGACATGAAAATCGGTCAAAGCGGCACAGAGGCGACAGCAGCCGCAAACATAGGAGCGACAGACTTAAACGGCGCAAACGTCGCAATTTCAACGGCACAGACCACCGTTTTCCAAAACTGGAGTACCGCGACCACAGGTTGGAACATCAGCGGCAGTTTGACTATAGGCGGCAATTTGCCCACGCTTAAAACAAATACGCAAAGCCCCGCCCCCACGCTTCCGGCGGAGTACTTTATACCCGGCACGGCGGGCAATCCCTTCCTCGTTTCCAACGAAACCGAACTCCGCAAGGTCGGCACTGAAACCGCCGCCGGAGGCTGGACAAAATCGGCGCACTACAAACAGACGGCGAACATCACCATGACAACTAACAACTGGGTAGTATCAGGCGCTTTCAAAGGAAGTTACAACGGCAACGGATTTACCGTCAGCGGATTTACTCTGAATCAATCTACAACTGATTACCGGGGAATGTTTGAAAACATTGATCTTACAGGCGTAGTATCAAACCTCGGACTGGTGAACGTAAATATTAAAGGGCAAAATTATGTCGGCGGCATATCGGGCGGTAATGAAGGAACAATTATCAATTGTTATGTTACCGGCACTATTTCCGGCAATAATTATGTCGGCGGCATTACCGGAATGAATCGCAGCAAGATCGAAAACAGTTACAATACGGCAGCCGTTACCGGCAATACGCAAGTCGGCGGTATAGTGGGGACTAATAACGACAGCGGTAATATAAAGAACTGCTATAACACGGGCGATATTATCAGCACCATAAGCGCAGGTTCTAATGCCGGAGGCATTGTCGGAGCTATGCTGTCAAGCGCAACGGTAGACTACTGCTACAATACCGGCAATGTTTCAGGCTCAACAGGTGTCGGCGGTCTAGTGGGAACCAGCAACTCAGGATGCACAGTGCAAAACAGCGTATCGCTCGGCGCAAGAGTAACCGGCACTAGTATCGGTCGTGTGGCTGGAAGTAATAACGGCACTCTCAACAACAAAGCCCGCGCGGATATGAAAATCGGCGCAACCGGATCAGAGGCAGTACCAACTACAAGTATAGCGGCAAACGCCGTAAACGGCTCAAATATCACTGTGGGCAGTTCGACAACACAGTCATCTGTTTTCAGCGGATGGGATACCGCACTTTGGAATATCAGCGGCAATTTGACTGTAGGCGTCAATTTGCCCACGCTTAAAACAAATACGCAAAGCCCCGCTCCTACGCTTCCGGCAACGTACCTTATACCCGGCACAGCGGAAAATCCCTTCCTCGTCGCCACCCAAGCCGATCTTCGCAAGGTCGGCACTGAAACCGCCGCCGGAGGCTGGACGGTTAAGGCGTACTACAAACAGGCGGCGGACATCACCGTAACGTCGGCTACCAACTTTCCGGCGATAGGCAGTGACGCCAACAGATTCACCGGAACGTATGACGGGAACGGAAAAACCATCACCGGCTTGACCCAAGTTACCACGAGCAGTAATGCCGGTTTCTTCAGCATTATCGGAGCGGGCGGAACGGTGAAAGACGTTACCGTTACCAACGGCACGATAACCCAAAACGGAAGCAGCACATCGTATACCGGCGGCATTGTCGGTATAAACTTTGGCACGATTGAAAACTGCTCCTTTAGCGGAAACGTCAACGGCAACACAACCAACGATGATGTCGGCGGCATTGTAGGACTGAACAGCGGCACGATAATAAACAGCAGAAGCACCGCAACGGTAAGCGGCAGGACACGGGTCGGCGGCATTGCCGGACAGAATGGCGGCAAGATTGATAACAGTTACAACACGGGAGCCGTTACCGGCAGTCAGCAAGTCGGCGGTATCGCCGGGGGTAGTTCCTCCAGCGGAAATTATATAAAGAACTGCTATAACACGGGCAATGTTACCAGTACCACCACTACCACCACATCTAATGCCGGCGGCATTATTGGGCAATCAAGCACAACGGTAGAATACTGCTACAATACCGGCAATGTTTCCGGTACAGGTAATATCGGCGGCATAGTGGGTAATAACAACAACACCGGAAGCAGCGTTCAAAACTGCGTATCGCTCGGCGCAAGAGTAACCGGCACTGCTGTCGGTCGTGTGGCAGGAAATAATGTCGGCACTCTCAACAACAAAGCCCGTTCGGATATGAAAATCGGCGCAAACGGATCAGAGACGACAAACAGCGGAACAGCAAACGGAACCAACGGCGCAAATGTCACTGTGGGCAGTTCGACAACACAGTCCTCTGTTTTCAACGGATGGGATACCGCGACCACAGGTTGGAATATCAGTGGCAATTTGACTGTAGGCGTCAATTTGCCCACGCTTAAAACAAATACGCAAAGCACCGCTCCTACGCTTCCGGCAACGTACCTTGTGCCCGGCACGGCGGAAAATCCCTTCCTTGTCGCCACCGCAGCCGATCTCGGCAAGGTCGGCACTGAAACCGCCGCAGGAGGCTGGACGCTTTCGGCGTACTACAAGCAGACGGCGAACATCACACTGTCAGGCACTTTTACGAGGATTGGCACAAACACCAACAAATTTACCGGCACTTATGACGGGGACGGAAAAACCATTACCGGCTTGAGCATATCCAGTACCGGCGCTTCTTATGTAGGGTTGTTCGGCTATATCGGCGCAAGCGGCACGGTGAAAAACATGAACGTTAGCGGCACGGTATCACAAAACAATTCTTACGTGAGTATCGGAGGCATTGCGGGTGAAATCGAGGGCACGATAGACAACTGTTCCTTTAGCGGAACCGTAAGCGCAAGCACATGCGATCAGGTCGGCGGCATTGTGGGACAGAATAACGGCACGGTAAGGAACAGCAGAAGCAGCGCAACGGTAAGCGGCAGAAATCAGGTCGGCGGTATTGCGGGAACGGCTCAGGGCAAGACCGAAACCAGTTACAACACGGGCGCCATTAACGGTAACCAGCAAGTCGGCGGTATCGCGGGGACTAATGTAGGCAACAATAATTATGTAAAGAATTGCTATAACACGGGCACTGTTACCAGTACCTACACCGGCGTCGGCACCAATGTCGGAGGCATTGTCGGGCTTAACCAGCAAACTGGTCTGGTAGAATACTGCTACAATACCGGCAATGTTACAACTTCAGGTTCGACCGCCGGCGGCATAGCGGGAAACAACACCGCCTCATCAGGATACAGCAACGCCGTCTTGCGAAACTGCGTATTGCTCAGCGCAAAGGTAAGCCTCAGTTCCGCTTCTGTTACGGGGCGCATAGCCGGCGCTAATACCGCAGATCTCACCAACAACAAATCACGTTCAGATATGAAAATCGGCGCGACCGGTTCAGAGGCAACAACTACAGGCACAGCAACCGATAAGAACGGCGCAAATGTTACTTTGAATACGGCGCAGACTACCGTTTTCAGCGGCTGGGATACCGCGATTTGGAATATCAGCGGGAATTTGACCGCGGGCGGTAGTTTGCCCACGCTAAAAGATAATACACAAAGCCCCGCTCCCACGCTTCCGTGAGTGTGATAACGAATATGTAACGCCGTCCCGAAAAGGACGGCAATACATAGATTGTTTGCGTATGAAAAAGCCGACTTATTGCTAATTGTCCTTCGATATGCTATAGTTAAAATAACCCTTACGGACGGGAGGCAGATATGGAAAGCACATTAATCATAGTAAGCATAATCGCCGGGATAACCGGCGCAATTACCGGTGTTTTAGGGTTATTCCTAGCTGTGATTTCTACCAAAAGACACGCACAGGAACTGGCAGAAGAAAAGGAAATGCACGCAAAAGAACTGGAAACACAAAAACAGGAAATGGAAAGACAAAAAAAGGAAACGGAAAGAACCAACAGGCTTATGTTCCTTGCTGACCGGATATTTGACCCTACCATTCCCAGAGAACTTAGGCTTCCCTTTTATGAGGAATACCTCTCCATGGGAGGCAACGGCACTGCCGTCAAGTTCTGGCTGATAGAAGGGGAGAGGGAAAAAAAGACACAACAACCCACCTGACACTAAAAAAACACAAATTCGGCATTTTGGGGCTTTTTTTGAATGATAAAACAAAAATTAGTGCCTGTCAGGGAATTTAACAATTAGCGAAAAACGGACGCGCACTGCTCAGGCTAAAGCCTTCGCGCACTTGCTGAAAGGCAGGGCTTTTATTTGCGCTACGCCTTTCCGCATTATTCCATAAACGCACTACGTGCGCAGTTATTGGGCGGGGGGCGTTACGGGGTAACCAAATAAATGCGCCCCGTCAAGGGGCGTTTATTAAATAAATGCGACACGTTACCGCGCACAATAAAAGCCACAGTTTACATTAACGGTAGCACGACTTTAGGCGTGCGTGTGCGCGGCGGATGTCCCCCGTTGAGGGGGGTGCGGCGCAACGAAGTGCGCCGCAGGGGGGAGACTTCCCCCCTTTTTATTTTTAATAATATTAACAAATTACGGCACTTACATAAAGAACTGTTATAGCACGGTCAATGTTACCGGCGCAATGTTCCCCGGCGGCATTGCCGGGAATAACCAAAACGGCGCATTGATAGAATACTGCTACAGTACCGGCAACGTTACCGGCACTACCGGGGCTTTCGGCATAGCGGGAAGCAATACCGCCGGAAGCACCGTGCGAAACTGCGTAGCACTCGGTCCTAAGGTAACCACGACCAACAGCGCGTCTGTCGGCAGAATTGCAAGCGATTCCGGCATCGTGATGATGAAGGTAAGGGGAAAATTATATTAAAGGCTGACTTTGTTTCTTGCCAAATTACTTGACATTCAGAATACTATGCAGTATATTTTTTACATAGGCAATACTTTTGCTGGATTCGCCAACGGGATTTCCCGTGCTACCGGCTTTGATAGTATTGCCTTTATTTTTTATTAACTCATTTACAAAAATATCATGAACATAGAATTTATTATTATGCCCTTTTACCATCCTTAACCTGACTACCAGAATTTCAGGCTTTTCGCCTATCTGAATGGGACCGGCTATCAGGGTGTTTTTTATTGGTTTTCCGGCAAAATCATTGGAAATATCAATTACTTTCCCTTTTTTAATCACATCAGGTATTGCGGGAAGAGCATCAAGTTTGTTCTGGTAAATCCTGTGTTCAAAACTGGTTTTTACTCCCGCTCTGTCAAAAATTATTTCACCAATGTCCTCTCTATGAATGGTTTTACTTCCTGTCATTGTGATCCATTCTAAAGTCTTTTCCTTGGCTTTTTTATTACTTTCGGCTTTAATAAAATCCGCTTTCACAGTTATTATTGGTCCATCAAGAAAAAAATTATGAATCTCTATCTTTTCTTCAAGTGTAAGTTTTTTATTTTTAAGCGAATCAAATTTACTATTCATGGTTCTAATATATATTCCATTTTATCATTGTTAATGTATTGTATGATATGCAGGATGTCAAGCGATTGGAATTTAACCAACAATTTGCCACACTCAAGGATAACACGCAAACCCCTCTACCTGCACTGTCGGCGGAGCAATAATCGGAGACAAATAGAAACGGACAAAGAATAAGGAAGGCTTGCGGATTACGCCCACAGAGCGATTGATGAGAGAGTATGTAACGCCTCAGGAAATCGGCGGCATTACATTGACCGAAATTCAGTAAATTTGGGCATTTTTCGCTTTTTAATGAAAGAGAGTGGTATCTTAACATTGCTCATTCTTTCCTAACGTGCTATAATCAAAATATCCTTTACCGTGCGGGCAGGAGGCAGATATGGAAAACACAATAGGCACAATTATCGGCGTTTTGGGATTTGCTCTGGCTGTGTTTATTGCCGTCAGGCAAGTACAAACAGAGAAAAGGCAGAAAAGAAGCGACCGGCTTATGTTTCTTGCTGACCGGATATTTGACCCTACCATTCCCAGAGAACTCAGGCTTCCCTTTTATGAGGAATACCTCTCCATGGGAGGCAACGGCACTGCCGTCAAGTTCTGGCTGATAGAAGGGGAGAAGGAAAAGAAACAAAATAGCAGAACCCCGAATTAAGGGAAAATCTCGGCAAATTGTTACTGGACTTGTCAAAATGGTAAGTTGTACCGTTCCTCTCCTTATTATAGGTTGCGTCTTGTTATCGCGTGAAAAACAATGGCACAGCCGTCAGATTCTGGTTACTTGAAGGCTTTTGAAAAAGCCGTTTCCCCTTAAATTTGTCGCATATTTGTTGCGCCTTGTTTTGTATAATTTTGTTTACCATGACTATTTTTAATAAACTTAAAAATTATACAAGAAGCCGGTATATAAGAATCAGGCATGATTTTTCCTTATTCATTTATCGCGTAAAACAATCGAAGTTGTTAAAGAAAAAAAAGTAAATTTTCAATACCCCCCTATTTGTTGCGCTTTTGTCGCGCTCCATTTTGTATAATTTTCTCCTGTATAATGAAATATAACAACATTTTTCCAATACCGACTTCCCGTAAACGCCGGACTTCCATGCGGCGCAGATTTATTGTTTTTTCCGCTGTTTTATTTCTGCTTATCTTCATTCCCGGAAGCGTAACATTTATCATTTTAATGGATAAGATCCAGTATAATAACGCCGGACAAAAACTAACGCAAACCATTGAAACTGAACGGCTTAAACTGGAAGCGTCCATAAACAGTGAAATTGCCATTGCCCTCAGAATGGCCGATTCTCCCCTGATACGGCGGCACTTCCTTAACCCCGCGGACAGCGAACTGCAGGAAATTGCCTTTGAGGAAATAGCCGGATACCACAGGGCTTTCAAAGGCGGATCGGTTTTTTGGTGCAGCGATATTGATAAAGAATTTTACTTTAACGGGGATAATCATTATACCGTTGATATCGAAAACCCCGATAACTACTGGTATAAAATGACTCTATACGAAACGGAAAAATATAATTTCAACATCAACTACAATCCGGATATACAACGGACCATGCTGTGGATTAACGCGCCTGTTTTTGACAATAATAAAAAACCTGTCGGCCTGGTGGGAACCGGTATAAACTTGTCTGATTTCATCAATGCCATATATCAGAACTATCCGGAAACTGATGAATTATACTTCTTTAACTTTGCCGGAGAAATAACCGGGGCCAGAAACATTAACCTTGTCGCGGAAAAAATAAATATAATCAGGGAACTCGGTCAAACCGGCAATAGAATCATGGAGTATGTGAAACACTTAAAAACCGGTGAGGTAAAATATTTTAAAACAACGAATCGGAAAGAAATAGCCGCGTTCAGCTCAATTCCGGCCCTGAATTGGTATATAACCGTCCTGCGTCCTTTTACTGTCGGAGAATCCCTGCAAAACGGCATGACTGTTCTGTTTGGTGTAATGATGACAGTCATTTTTTGCGTCTTTATATTTTTTAATATATTTATCTTTATAATACTTGAACCGCTGAACCAGGTAGTAAAAACAATAAATCAAACTTTTGATGACTGGGATTTGAATTCCATGGAAGGCGAACATCATAAAGATGAAGTTGGGACCTTTCGTGAATTTTTCCACTTGACCATAATCGATCAGCTTACCGGTATTTATAACAGGCGGTATTTGGACGGCAATTTAAAAAAGATAATAAAACTCTATTCCCGTACCGGCGGTAACTTAAGCGTACTAATGATAGACATAGATTATTTTAAGAAATACAACGACGCTTACGGTCATGACGCGGGAGATGACTGCCTCAGGGCGGTTGCGGCGGCTCTTTCTCAGTGTGTAATAAGAGACGAAGATTTTGTCGCAAGATACGGCGGAGAGGAATTTGCCGTTGTTCTGCCGAATACCGATGAAAACGGCGCGCGCCTGGTTGCGGAAAGAATGCTGGAAAAAGCGCGTGAATGCAATATACCCCACAAATCAAGCGACATAGCCGGTTATGTTACTATCTCCATCGGAGGCACAACCGGCGTTATTAATCATTTACAGCATGGAAGCGACTACATCAAGACTGCCGATAAAGCGTTATACGAATCCAAAAAAAACGGCCGTAACAGGTACACATTTTTGAAAATTTTGAGTAATTAAGCCGGACAAGTCCCCGCACAACCAACAAATAAAGGCTTGACAATTTATATTGTATTTTAGTTAAATAACTTATACCGGAGTATTCCATTTCCTTAATAGAGACAAACAAGCATGAACCCAAATAACAATGAGCTGCGTATTCTCTTTACAATATCAATCATCTTCTGTGTTTCCTGTCAAAATGGCGGAAGTAAAGAAAAATTAATCAACTATATGTCATCTGCCGAAAGGGAAAGCGTTGTATTGGGCGCGGTTTCCAAAAATCAGAAATATTACGATGAAATTGCCGATGCCGCGGAATATATTCAGGAAATGTCGGTGTATGATGAAGAACTTGACAGCGTTTATATTATTCATATAACCCTGCCGCCAGACTATGACAAAAACAAATCGTATCCGATGTACATGATGACCGATGGAATTTGGCGGCTGAGCGATCACGCTGAACTGAGGCCGCTCATGGTTAACGGTGAAATTGAAGGTATAATTATGGTCAGTATCGGTTATAATTACGGAATAAACGCCGAAAAAACAGAAACCCGTCTTGTTGAATTGGTTCAAAAAAGCGATCTCTTCCTTGATTTCATAACCAATAATCTCGCGCCTTACCTGGGAGAACTTTACCATATAGACTACCGGCGTTCCGCGTTAATGGGGCATTCTTTGGGCGGCTTGTTTGTATACTACGCGGTGTTCAACCATGATAAATATAAAAATGAGCCGTTTAATTACTATGTAATGGCAAGCCCTTCTTTTTTTATGATGGATAATCCATCAAATTGGAAGTACGGTGATATTGAGAAGGATTATTTTAAAAGAAATAAAAAACTGAACAAGAAAATATATTTAACCGTTGGCGATAAGGAGCGCGGTCATATGTCATCAAACATCGATAATTTTCTGCAAAGAGCGCAAAAATATAAAATAACCTCGTTAGATTATGAAATATTCGATGGGGATCATTCCGGTTATGTAAAACCGATGCTGCGTAAATCGCTATTGATATATAGACACACGCCGTAAAAATCAGTAGACTGTATGTAGTGGGGTGCTGGATGGTTCCGGCTGAGAGCAGGCGCTTTGACGCCCGCAACCCTTATAACCTGATCCGGATAATGCCGGCGGAGGGAAATGACGCGCGTAATCCCTTGCCTGCACATGTCTGTGGAGGCTTTTTTTATGGTGAAATATGCTGCCAAATCCCGCTGAAATAGCCGCCGCGGCTGTCGGTCTGGCGCGGGAGGGGCTTCTGCTTCAATCGCTGCTGGCGAGCCTGGGCCGGGTGGCCTGCGGCCTTGGGCTGGGCTTTGCCCTCGGCGTTCCCCTGGGCCTGGTTTCCGGGGCTTCGCGCATCGCGGAACTTGTCTTCGACCGGCCGGTGCAGATGCTCCGCGCGATTCCCTTTAACGCCCTCGCGCCCCTGCTTATCATCCTGCTCGGTGTCGGCGAACCCATGAAGATCTCGCTCATCGTTATCGGCGTATTTGTTCCCCTGTACCTCAATACCCGCGGCGGCGTGCTCCACTTCGACGCGAAACTGCTTGAGTTAAGCCGCGCCTACCGCATGCCCTGGCCGGTCGTGGCCTGGCACATTCTATTGAAGGGAGTGCTGCCATCCATCCTGACGGGACTGCGTTTTGCCTGCGCCATTGCGTGGATAGCCCTGGTAAGCTGCGAGACGGTCAACGCGAAATCCGGCATAGGTTACATGCTCTACCGCGCCCAAACCTTCGCGCGCATGGACGAGGAAATGGTCTGCATACTTTTATACGCGATCCTGGGGCTTGCCTCAGACGCGCTGGTACGCCTTCTTGAGAAGGCGGTAACTCAATGGAAACTAAAAGGAGATTAATGAAATGAAAAACGTTATGCGAAAAATCAGCGGCAGGGCGGTTTTCTTTTCCGCGCTTGCCGTGATGGCGCTTGCCGCGGCGGCAATTTTTGCCGCCTGTACGGCAAAGAAACCGGCGCAGGGAGCGGTTCCCCAGCGGAAGGCGGTCCTCCGCGCCGCCTACCTCCCCACGGCGAATTATCTTACGACATTGACGAAAACGCAAATTCTTCAGGAGGAGCTTGCGCGGGAAGGGGCCGAAGTAGAATTCATCGGTCCTTCCGCGCCGGTGGACGCCATAAAAATCGTTACTTCGGGAAACGCGGACATAACGACCACGGGCACTGGCTTCTTTATCAATCTGGTAAACCAGGGCGATGAATGGGTCGCTTTCGCGCTGGAAAAATATTCGGGGGATTCGCAGGGCATAGTCGCCGCTCCGAACAGCGGCATAGAAAGCCTTGCCGATCTGTACGGCAAGAAAGTCGGCATCGCGCAGCGGGGGGCTACGGCGGATTACATTCTTTCCGCGGCTTTCAGCCACGCCGGGCTGGATGTCTCCCGCGTCGAGAAAGTCGAACTGGCGCAGGCGGATTTTGCCGCGGCCTTTGTCTCAGGGCGCATAGACGCGCTGGCATCCTTTGACCAGAACTTCGCCAACGCCCTCGCCGTGCCCGGCGCGAAAAAACTGATAGACGGCACGGAGTACGGCTCCCTCAACTGGAGCCTGCACATCGCCTCGCGCGCCTTTGCGGAAAAGCACCCGGAACTTCTCCGCGCCGCCTACCGCGCCTTACGCAGGGAAGCCGCCCGTGCGCAAAAGGAGCCTTCTCTCATCATGGACGCGTACCGGCAATTCGGCGCGAGCGAAACGCAGATCGCCATCCTTAAAAATTTCAACGTGCCGCGGATTCTTCCCCTGGACGCGCGGGCGGTGGCGGACTTCACCCGCCAGGCCGGCCAGTACGTTGAATTCGGCTTTATAAACACAGCGCCGCGGGACTTCAGCTCCCATGTGCTGGATTTTTCAAACGAGGATTAGGGGCTTCCGGTCATGGAATACGCGGTTCAACTGCGCGGGGTTTCGCATACATACGGCGAACATTCAATCCTGCGCGATCTTGACTTTTCGCTTGAGGAAGGCGGCTTCGCCTGCATAATGGGCCGTTCCGGCTGCGGCAAGTCTACGCTTCTGCGCATTATCGTGGGGATAGAAAAACCCCGCGGCGGAGAGGTTTACGCGGACAGCCGCCTGGCGATAAGTTTCCAGGAGCCGCGCCTTGTCCCCTGGCTCAGCGTGGAAAAAAACGTATGCCTGGGCATGGAAGGGCTTTCCCGCAAACAGGCGGAAGAAGCCGCCCGCGCCGCGTTAGCCGACGCGGGACTTGCGCACAAGGCGCGCGCGTGGCCCCTTACGCTTTCGGGCGGACAGGCCCAGCGGGTTTCACTGGCCCGCGCCCTTGTCCGCAGGCCGCGCCTCCTCCTGCTCGATGAGCCTTTCGGCAGCCTCGACGCTTTTACGCGGCGCGAAATGCAGGACCTCCTTGCGGCCTTGGTGCGTGAATACGGGTTAAGCGTCATTATGGTAACGCACGACAGGGAAGAGGCGCGGCGTTTTACGGATACGGTGTTTGTTCTGGAAAACGGAAAGCTCCGCGGCGAATCCGCGTAAGCGCCGCAAATTCACCGCCTATAATTTATTGTAGATATTTATAAACAAATCAACCAACAAGGGATCAAATTGCGTCCCTTTTCCGTCAATTATTATTCTAACCGCTTCCTCACGGGTAAACGCTTTTTTATACGGCCTTTCGGAGATGAGAGCGTCATAAACATCCGCTATAGCCATTATTCTGCCCTGTAACGGAATATTATTACCCTGTAAACCGTTGGGATATCCGGTTCCGTCCCATTTTTCATGATGGGTCAGCGCAAATAATTTTGCGTGATTCAAAAGTTCGCTTTCTTCCGAGTCTGCCTCAATACGCTCTATTATTTTGAATCCATAAAGCGCGTGTTCTTTCATTTTTTCATACTCTTCTTCCGTCAATCTCGCCGGTTTATTCAATATCAGATCGCTGATTGCTATTTTACCAATATCATGCAGTTGTACCGACTGTAATATCAGGTTCGTATCCCAATCATTTATAATTCCATCAAATATTTTTTGTTTCTTTATTTCTTCCAATAAAACACTTACGCCATGCTGCGTTCGTTCTACATGTTCTCCCGTAACAAAATCCCGGTATTCAACCAGGTTAGACATGGTTTTTAAAATCGAATTCTGCAGTTTAACAATTTTTTGAGTTCTTTCCTCAACAATATATTGTAAGTTTTCATTTATTCCGTTGATTCTTTCCATAAGCCTTTTATTAAATTTATCTTTGTTTCTTCTGCTTGTCTCAAAAACCAATGTAGCTCCGAAAATCAGGATATACACCACAATCATACGCAATGACACATCAAGAGGATACGCGAAGCGGGAAGCGCCGGGAACAAGAAACTCGACGATTACAACAGCAAACAGGACAATCGAAAATATTACTCCTTTTGTTATGCCAAGCAGTATTATTGTCAGTATGGGATAAGCGAAAATAATGAAAAAGTTCGCCCCCTCACTGGCCCCGTTCCAGATGAGCAGAACGCAGAACAAGCCGAAAGAACTCATGCAAATGGCGGCGGGAACAATTTGCGCGGCTTTTGACCGGGAAATTATAATATCCATAAGTGATATAAAAGCCAAAAACAAACAGGCAATGGCGTCAAAGCGTGAATCTATGGATAAATTTATAAAGAAAAATATTATTAAAATTATACAGCCAAAGATATGAAAAAAATTCATCAAGACATAATTAATCATATAATCCGAAATGCCGTGTTCCTGTATTCTTTCATCTTTATATTTTTCATAGGTAAGCGATTTGCCTGATGTGAATATATTAAATACTAAATCCCGAATACTCATGATACGCCCCCATAATAGTTAACGTTCATGGTGTCTGACACCGGTAAACAGCCGTTATTCAGGAATTTTATATATATGGCCCGAATTTGTATATATGCCAAAAAGCATATTTTGCATAAAAAGGCTGAAAAACACTATGCCGAAAGTCATATTTTACGCCCAAGCGGCGACAACCTGATTTCTGCCCGCTCCTTTCGCCCGGTACAGCGCTTTATCCGCTTCATCCAACAAAAATTTACTTAACAGCCGCCACAGTCACCGCCGCGCCGGCCATAAATTGGGTATATGCCCGTACCTCTATGTTGTGAGAGCCCGCGGCAAGACTTGCGGCGTCAAGCGAAACATTTGCCATACCGGTATTAAAACTTTCCTTGTATGCCCCATCGATATAGACATCAATTTTAACAACGCTATTATTGGCGCCGGTCGAAAGAGTCAGGGCCAGGTTAAGATTTGTCCCGGAAAATGACGCGGAGGTAATCGTTACCGCCGGCCTGGTCAACTGCGCCGATGTGAGCTTGTCGCCGCCCGGCGGCGGTAAATAACCATTAAAATTTGTCCTTACATCATCAACTTTTTTGTTCCCCAGCACAACAATGTCTTTCGTATCTCCGCGCAAAGGTATTGTCCGCCCGTTTGGTTTTCCGCCCAGTTTGCCTTTCGCGGCCAAATAGGTCATGTAGGGCACTGTGGTGTAATCCCAGTTCATTAAATTTGCCTCAACAATGTCTATTGCCAGCGGGTCTTTTGACGCGAGTATACTGCGCAGATTTTTCTGTTTGGCCTGTAAAGCCGCCAGGTTATTACCTGTGCCCGGTCCGTTATCAAGCCCCTGCAATCCGTCCATTACCACAAAGTCAACGGGAAGGCAGGAAAAAAAGTCGGCGATCCACTCGTGCAAATTTATCGAATCATGGTTTACCATGCCGTTACGCCCAATATTATTGTTGGCAATTCCGTAAATTTTCGGCGGAGCGGCGCCTATTGATATGTTCTTAATGGAGCCGGTGACAACCGCGCTTCCGTGATTTTTTACCACCGGGATGGAAATAAGCGCGTCCGCCTCGTACATTTTTTTACTCACCCAATATTTGCCGTCGCCTTTATAATACGTCTTATAGGGAGGAGCGCCCCAATAAGAACCGCCGGGAACTGTTTTATACTTGTAATCGCTCAGCGTAACCTGGACAACATAGGCCGTAAGCCTTGTCCCATCACCGGGGGAGTACGCGCCTCCCTCGGTATCAAGCCCAATAATCTCGTTTACCGCGGTCAGGTTTGCCGGAGTATAGCCGATATTGTTAAACTGTTCCGTCATACTGCCGCTGCATGAGCCTTCAATGAGCATAATTTTTCCCTTGCCGGTGGCAGGATCATACGGGCCGATAATCGCCCTTACCAGTTCGGCTGTCGCCTGTACAACCCGCCAGTCGGTGCAGACGCCGTTCACTGTTTCAGGAATAGTATTGGTTCCGCCGCTTGCCCATCCATAATAAGTGGTTAGTACATTCGGCTTGAGCACGACCACGTCGCCGGTTTTTATAATGCCGTCGAGCCCGCCCGCCAGGGCGACCGCCTCGGTAACCAGCGCTTTTATGTCGGTATAAGTCAAGGCCGACGCCTGCGTTACCGTTGTTGACTGTACCAATGAGACCACTGATGATTCTGCCGGTGCGGGTTCTACGATGGTGTTGGTTTCCTTCCCATTGGCTGTTGGTTTATCATTGGTTTTGCAGGTTATAAATACCGCCGCAATAGTGAGGGCCAAAAAAAACAGAAACTTTTTCATACCGTTATATTCCTTATATCCCATATTACACGTAAACCAGCCCCATTAACACCGCTGAAACGATAAGAAACAGGCAGTACGCCGCCAGAAACAGGGGGGTAAACAATGCCGCCATAGCGGCAAGCGGCGCCGGGCGGGTAGCCGGGCCGACTATAAAAAAAGCGAGCGCGGTTCCCTTCCCCATGCCGTTAATTATCATGGCGCTGACCAGCGGTATCGCGGCTCCGCCGCAGGGAGACAGGGGTATGCCCAATATGGCGCCGGCAAGTATAGACTGTACACGTCCCGCCCGAAAAGCGGTATATATCAGGCTTTTGGGTATATACATCTCCACAACCACGCCCAAAAATATGCCGATGAGCAAGTAAACCCCTATATGTTTTAAATTCATCAAACAGTTGACGGAATATTGCTTAACGATAAATAATTTTTTTTCACGGTTTATGATTCTTGCGCCGCCGTCGTCATAAAAATTGATACTTTTTCTCACCATAAATTTTTCGGGAATAAGGTATGACAACATCCCCACCGAGAAACTGAACACAAATACGGCGAGCGTGCGGACAATCGCCATTTCCAGCCCGATGCCGCCCGCCGTCATGATAAAAAGCTGCGGGTTCATCAGCGACGAGGCGGCCAGAAACGCTATGAGCGGCGCGATATGCACCTTGCTTTTATACAGTTCAATCACGACAGGAACCGTCCCGTAAGTGCACAGCGGCGAGACAATGCCGATGATTGACGCTGATATGACCGATACCACCGGCGACCCGGATACCCATTTATAAATAATTTTTGTCCATGAAGTAAATTTCAAAAGTTCGCCGACCATCACTCCCCCGACCAGATACGGAAGGAGGCTCAGTAATGTGGTCCAGCATTTATAAAGGAGCATGGAGGATTCCGCTAACATTTTACCTGTTTATATCTCCGTTTTCATCATGTTGAAAACAGGAAGAAATTTCAATACATATTGGGGACGAAGAATTTTTTTCGAAAAAATTCCCACCTTGACTAAAGCTTTTTGCGGCTTCTCACCCTATATAGCGCAAGGAGCTTTAAATGATTAAAGAAGAATTTGAAAATCCTGCTCAGTATGAGCGGGGACTCTTCCCCTTTGGGGATAGGGCTATTCCGGACATCCGCTATGACCCGGTATTCAAAGCGGTATTCACCAAAGAAACAGCGAAATCAAGAATCGCGTTGTCAGACCTCATTTCGGCGCTGATAGGGCGTACGGTCACGGTGGAGACTATCACCGCCAATGAACCGCCCGCTGACGATTCGAGGCAGCGGTACCTGCGTTTCGATGTAGCCTGTAAAACCGGAAAAGGCGAACTTGTTAATGTTGAAATGTCATTCAATCCAAAGACCAGCGAACAGGTACGTCTTGAATACCATACGGCACGGCTGTTTGTAGGGCAGGACCTTCACGGGAAAGATAAAAAGTATAATGATTTGAAGGAAACCTATCAAATCGCCATTCTGGCAAAGAGAACATTTTTTCCCGATGAAAATTTCGCGCACAATTTCTTATATTATGATCCGGATAACCACGTCTCGCTTGGCGGAAAAACCAGAATAATCACCGTAGAGCTGGTAAAGACAAAACCTATCGTTGATAAACCCGTTGAAGAAATGACCACCGCGGAACAATGGGCGGTATTTTTACAATATTTGACAAATAAGGAGAAAAGGGGTAAGATAGTCGAGATCGTCAAACGAGAGGAAGGAATAGCGATGGCGGTAGAAACATTAGGGACTTTCACCCAGAGCGAACTGGAATACATATATGAGAGCAGCCGCATAAAAGGCGAACTTGACTATCAAAACGATATGGCAGAAGCTCGAGAAGAAGCCCGGATTGAAGGCCGCAATGAAGGATTTACCGAAGGCCGCAACGAAGGATTTACCGAAGGCCGCAGTGAAGGGCTTGCCGAAGGCCGCAACGAAGGACTTACCAAAGGCCGCAACGAAGCCAGCCTTGACATTGCACGCAAAATGAAAACAATGGGCTTTTTGGCGGAACAGATACAAACCGTTACCGGCCTCCCTTTGGAAACAATAGAACGGATGTAGTTCGCTTCGGTCCCTGAGTTTGTCAAAGGGCCGAAGCGTCAAAGCCGCCGCGCATTGTCATTTTCAGCCAAAGACGGCATAATCACAAAAATAATGGATAGCATCTTAATCCTTGACTTTGGCAGCCAGACAACCCAACTGATTGGGCGGCGCATACGCGATCTGGGTGTATATACGGAAATTATTCCCGGTGATTCAGCGCTTCAGGAAACGGCGCTTGATCCCGGCATAAAGGGAATTATTCTGTCCGGTTCGCCGGAATCGGTGTACGATCAGGGGCTTGCGCCGGACAAAACAGTCTATAACTGCGGCCTGCCCCTGCTGGGTATTTGTTACGGTTTACAGCGGATGACGGTTGATCTGGGCGGGACGGTTGAGCCGCTGCCGGAGCGGGAATATGGGAGAATAGGGGTAAAAGTTACCCCAAAAGACACAAACGGCGGTTTGGCGGCGGAATTTCTTAAAGGGTTTAAGCCCGCTTTTACCGCGTGGATGAGCCACGGCGATACCCCCACCAGGCTTGCGCCGGGTTTTACGAAATACGGAACCAGCGACACAGGCTATCCGGCGGTGGTGATTCATGATGCCAAGCCCTGGTTTGGCCTGCAATTCCACCCTGAAGTAACGCACTGCGAGGGGGGGAACGATATTCTTGCGGCGTTTGTTTTTGGCGTATGCGGCTGCGCGGCGGCCTGGACTATGGAACATTATGTGGAAGAAATGCGCCTGTCGTTGAATACCCGCATCGGCGAAAATCCGGTACTGCTGTTGATTTCCGGCGGCGTTGATTCCACCGTTGCCGGCGCGCTGCTGTTAAAAACCCTGCGCGGCGATCAGGTTCATCTGATGTATATGGATACCGGCCTGATGCGCAAGGATGAAACAAAAACCGTCAAGGCCAGTCTGGAAAAACTCGGGGCGCGGCATCTGCACATTGTCCACTGTGAAGATGAATTCCTTGCGGCGCTCAAGGGTTTAAGCGACCCGGAGGCAAAGCGCAAGGCCATCGGCGATCTGTTCATTACGATTCAGGAGCGGGAAGTGGCCCGGCTGGGACTGCCGGAAAATTACTTCCTTGCCCAGGGAACCCTGTACACCGACCTTATCGAAAGCGGCAAAGGGGTCGGCAAAAAGGCGCATGTTATCAAGAGCCACCACAATGTCGGCAGCCCGCTGGTAGACGCCAAACGCAAAGCGGGTAAAATTATTGAGCCGCTGGACAGGCTGTATAAAGACGAGGTTCGCAGACTGGGCCGTTTCCTGGGCGTTGATGAAGAAATCATCAGCCGCCACCCCTTCCCCGGCCCCGGACTGGCCGTGCGTATCATCGGCGAAGTTACTCAGGAAAAATGCGCTATTTTACGCGAGGCGGACGCCATTTTTATGGAAGAACTGAAACAGCGCGCAAGCGCACAAGGCCGCCGCCTGTACGATGAAATTTGGCAGGCTTTTGCCATACTGCTGCCGGTCCGCTCAGTGGGCGTTGCCGGCGATGTCCGCAAATACGGCTGGGTGCTTGCGTTACGCGCCATTACCAGCGCCGACGGCATGACCGCCGACGTATACCCCTTTGAAACCCGCGATCTATTGGAAATCTCCACCCGCATCACCAACACGGTGCCTGAAATCGGGCGGGTGGTATACGACATTTCCAGCAAACCGCCCGCCACGATTGAGTGGGAATAGACTGTCTCTGTGTTGCATATATTCTGAATAATCCTTAATGAAGAAGAATATAACCACGGAGGTCACGGAGTACCACGGAGGAATAAAGATTTTCGTATCAAAACTCCGTGTACTCCGTGGTTTTTCTTCTTCTTTGTTAATTAATCAGCGGTTTACTTGCCCGTTTCTTCTTTTTTGGCTTCGGCGCGGTCTTTCATGTCGGCGATGCCGATAAATACCGCAATAAGGCCGATAAGCGCCGCTATAACCGGCAGTCCGCCGCGCAGAAATGCCAGTATGTCTTTCCACCAGCCAAGTCCAAAACCGGCGGCTTCCGGCGACAGCGCCGCAAAAACCGCGGCCGCAAGAATTACCATGCCAATGATTAACGACTTCATGCCATCCTCCGTATTGTTTATTTTTACCGATTATTTGGTAAAATGCAAGCATACGGTATATAATGGGGATAACATGACAAAAATAAAAATTGTTTTTTTAACGGCGCTGTTTACCGCAATGCTGGTATCCTGCAGTTTATTCCCCGATATTAACCAAAAGCCGAATGGCAATCTTGATACCCCCCTTGAAGAAAATGAATTCTACGCCCAGAACATGAAAACCGGAAAATACTATAAGGTTAAGTCCAGGATGATGTATGAGGGCGATAAATGCGTAATCTGGGCGGAAGAAGGCTCCGGAATTACACAAGATAAGGCGGAAAAAATTGCCGGTGTATACGATACCGATATTCGCCCAAAAATTACGGAAACATTCAGTAAAAAAAATTTTAATTTCCGGAATGAAAAATATAATGAAGAATTTGATGATATGCTGGATTTTGCCAACTGGCTTGCCGACAGAGATGACAGAAAACTTACCATATTATTGCTGGATATTAAAGATAACTTCAAAAACCCAAAAACAGATTCCTATGTCGCGGGGTATTTCTTTGGCGGTAATTTTGACGAAAAGGGAAAAAGAAACGGAGGCAGGTATTACTCCAATAGCCGGGACATGATCTATGTGGATACCTATCCCGGGCTGGAAATGAAGCCCAGGCAAACCTACGCCACTTTTGCCCATGAGCTGCAGCACCTGATTAATTTTGTCACAACCGTACAGACGGGCAGATATTTAATGGACACCTGGGTTGATGAAGGACTCTCTTCCCAGGCGGAGTATCTGTACCTTGAGGAAAATCCGCCTGAAAAATGCGAATGGTTTAAAAACGACAGAGATGGAACCATTGCAAAGGGCAACAATTTTTTTGTGTGGGATAATCACCGCGAGGAACCTCTTGCCATTCTTGACGATTATGCTACCGTGTATTTATTCTTTCGCTGGCTGTATTTACAGGCAAATACAGAATTACAGTCCCATATCTTCATAGATATTGAAACCTCAAACGATATTGATTACAAGGCTGTTACCAACGTAGCGCGGCAAATTAATCCCGCATGGGGTGACTGGGAAACCCTGCTGGGAACATGGCTTGCCGCCAATTATTATCCGAAGAACAGTTACGGATATATCGGCGATGATTATCTCCAGAAAACAATTACCGTAAAGCCTGTTGCGGGGCAAACAATTTCTTTATACCCCGGCGAAGGCGTATACAGCATTATTAAGGGTTCTTTTTCTATCGAAACCAACGGCAATAATAATAACATTCGCTATGCGGAGCTTGCCGGGAAGGTACTTCTTACATTCAATGCCAACACCGATAATCGTCTTATTGCACTGCCTGAAATCGTTGTTCTTACCGGTGTTTCTCCCCTTACCTCCCAAACAACAACAAGAACTATCCAAACCGGAACATTAACTGGTCCTTATGTTATTGACGCCAGGGATATGCTGAACAGGGCTGAAAAGTGAAAAAAACTGCCGCTGTTATTTTGTTACTGTTTTTTTTACTGTGTATCTCAGCAAATACCTTTGCAAAGGGAGGAAAGGAAAAAGATTCTCCAAAGCCGCAAAGAGTGGAAATAAGCGGCAAGGTTCGCATGGTGGGAAACAGCCCCATGACCTCGCTGGTTATCAGCGGCGGGAACCGCGAATGGTATATTGAACCGGAAGAACAGGAAAAGCTTATGGAGTTTCAGCAGCAAACGGTTACCGTCAGGGCGGATGAGTATTATTACGACAGGGTTTTTGCCAACGGCGTTTCCGCCGGAAGACAGTATTATATAAAAAATATTGTTGTTATTCGCAAATAAACATTTGGCATAGCGATCATTACCGGAAAACGCGAGCCCCGGGCGTTTCATATTGACTGTTTTCCGTCCCTTTAAGCTTACGTTCGAAACTACCCCGGGCGGTTGTTTTGAGTATTACCCACCAAACCTGAATATCAAACCCCGGAAAATCCTCTTGCAATTATCGCCGTAAATGTGATAAAATAATTCCAATGAGCCAAAATTCCGCCCATTATAACTTTATTTTACAAAATGCAAGCTTAAAATTGCCGAAGGCAATTTTAAGCACTGATCGCACCACGCACCACGCACCACGCACCACGCACCACGCACCACGCACCACGCACCACGCACCACGCACCACGCACCACGCTAT
>Ga0268262_10002050_pt1 | contig 23767 bp, 21 predicted proteins | sample TergutNc150P3_FD_190354 | JGI IMG/M metagenome (GOLD analysis project Ga0268262, IMG submission 190354) | Nasutitermes corniger P3 segment gut microbial community from laboratory colony in Florida, USA - Nc150 P3 (SPAdes) (version 2) | ecosystem: Host-associated > Arthropoda: Insects >...
GAAAATAAATTATCGGGCAGCGTGATAGGCATGGTAATGTTCTTTTCTCAAGGCGAGAAACTCCTCGTCTTCTTCCTTGAACGGATCGCATTTCTTGCCGAATTTCTTGAAGTGGGAATCGTCTGGATTTTCAAAGAAATCCATTTCGTTCATTCGCACACTTTTTATTCTTAACAGTTTCTTTTCGTGTTTTTTCCATTCGGGATAGCAATGCGATATATCACTCATTTTTTCCTTATCGAAATCCCCGAATTCCTTCAGTGCGAAATTCATGGCTTCCTTGAAGCTTTTCGACAATTCGTCCTTCCCCTGAGGCTTTATTTGAACATTGTATTCGTCTATGGCCTGAATTGCGGATGAATGTTTTTCGTAGCGGCCTTTCAGTAAGTCAAATGTCGCGGAAGCCACAGGACCGCGTTTCATGGCGTAATAATCGTCTCCGGTGGCAGTTATGCCGTAATTGCGCAAATGATATCTATCTGCAAAGAATATCATTTTAAGCAAATACAATATGTCGAATCGGTATGGATTGCTAGAGGGAGCTTTGCTTTGTATATAATACAAAGCTTGCAGTATCCTAGTGAATGAAAACCCATTGATGACTGTATTCATAATATCAAACCTACCTCACTACTTTTATTCATATAATATACAAAATATATCCCTGACATAAAAAACTTTGTTGCCTCGGATGTTTTCTCCACCAGCACCTTGTATGGTGGGTTTTCATCTTGAAAGGCTATTGGAAAGTGAAAGAGTGAAATTTAAAAGGTTTAAATTGCTTTAGGGCTACGGGATAGCTAACCTATCATCAATTTCAGCTACAAAGTTATCAGGTGATTCTATATGATAGAGAAAAATAATTGTCTATTATCATTTGATATATATGGTATTTTGAAAAAAGTTCTGCAATTTGCAAACCGGTTAATTTCTTTTTGTTACGATAATATTCAACCGCAAAAATTAAAAATTCATTTTCTTTGCTCATAACTCCTCCGGTAACTCCAAGATTCCTGTTTTTTTCTTTCACTATATACCAAATTCTGTTCCAAAATCAATCGTTTTGAAGCGGTTGATTATTTTGGGTTGATTTATCTCAATATTAGAAGCGTGAAAAAGTTGCATATAAAATGTTTAAATATAGAAAAATAGAAGAAAATATTTCAAAGCTAAAGGCGAATATTTTAATAAACCTTCAAATTATTCGCCTCTATCTCAACGCCCTCGCCAACTTGCCTCACAATGCCAATGCCATAAGCACTTGCCCTGTCTAAAACTTCATCGCTAAAAGAGAAACCTGCTATGCCGAGGTAAACATCGTAATTATCGAATTCGTGGAAATACTCCCTGAACTTTTCAATTCGTTTTTCTGCAAGCTCTATCACAAAATTAGGATGTATTCTGTTTTTTGTTTCTATCAAGGCTACGCTATTTCCATTGACTAATGCAATGTCAAATTCTATTTCATCTTTCTTTCCCTTGTACGTCAAATTGGGTATCATTTCATCGTATTTTATCTTGCCAAATTCCAGTTTTTTCTCAAATACGCTTTGGAAAAACTGCTCTGCGTGATGACCTTGATTTTCATCTATACCACCCATCTGTTTAGATACTTTAAGCACAGTTTCGGATGTTTTCCTCACTATTCGGTCGGTTTCCTGCATTTGCCTATCTATTTCTTTCTGCCTGGCGTCAGCTTCTTTCTGCCTGGCGTCAGCTTCTTTCTGCCTGGCGTCAGCTTCTTTCCGCCTAGCGTCAGCTTCTTTCCGCCTAGCGTCAGCTTCTTTCCGCCTAGCGTCAGCTTCTTCGGCAGCCTCTTTAGCTAGCCGGTCTATAAGATTGCCTGTTTCCTTCTGCCTAGCAGCAATTTCCTTCATATCTACGGCAAAGCTGGCAACTAAGTCTTTCAATTCTTGGTCTGTCATAAACATCCTCATTTTTCTGGTTTAATCGCTTTAGGGCTACGGGATTTGGAAAAAGAATATTCCCTAAAGGCTTAGGGATAATATATAAAATTAAATTTGCGAGTTTCACCTATAGGTTCAATACCAGCTACTTTACAAACACAACGCTTCCCGTTACTATACCCATTCTGAAATTTCTTTTTTAGAAAGTTCCCACTTTAATCCGTACGTTATGTCTTTCTTTTTGCAATATCTGCAAAACGGTGGGGGTGTGGATGCAAAAGTTAAAATTTCATCTAAAGTACGGACACTGTCCAATTCCAATACATCATTTTCAGAAACCTCCATATTAGTATTGAAGTATTTGTTAAAGTGCCCTACCGAATAGATTTGACCACAAGGATATATCTTCCCATTTGCCAAACGCATACAATAATTTGCCGAATGACAATATTTCCAACTATGTTCCAAATCTTGTGTGCCGTTTAAATCAAACGGAAGCTTCCACATGCTCTTTATCGGCTCGTTTTCCCCACCCCAATATTCTAATTGCACTGCTTCATTCTCCGCTTTATTTTTTAGGGATTGAAAATCAAGTTTAATAGGATATCGCGTTATTGTTATTTTGATTCTGTTTCTTCTGCAGGCATTCCAAAATTCATCAGATTGTTTGTTCAAAAGGGTACCGTTTGTAATAAGTGCCATTTCTACATTGGGAAAATATTTTCGCACAGCATCCATAATCTCAATTAATTTAGGATGCAACAATGGCTCACCACCAGCAAGGAGAATATCAGATACTTCGCCATTAACTATTTCAGACAATTTGTGTAAATCCGAAGATATTGTTTGTACATCCAAGAAAGTTTTCTCCGCAATAGGCGAAAAAGTCCAACAATGTTTGCAATTTAAATTACAATGATCCGTAATTGGAATATCAAACCGAAATTGCTTCCGTTTTGACAAACGTTTTTTTTGGGTTAGTTTTAGGCCAAAAAAAGCCATTTTTTTGTAAAACCAGCTAGATATCGGAATAAAATTGACAATAAAATTGCTTATAATCCTTAAAGAATTATTGATATTAGATTTACGTAATTCTTGGTTGAGTTTCATTTTTTTAAGCCCTCTTTAATTCTTCTTTAATAGAAAAGCAAGCCATGAAAGTTTCCCCCCTAATAGATATCAATGGATATAATAACACTAAAAATAGCCACGTAAAAATCGAAACAATAAATGATGATTTACACGAAAGGCGTTTCCATAATCCTTGAATGGTATAACATGGAAGATACGAACTGTAATTCATTGCAAAACCATTATTTTCAAATAGTTTCTTTAAATTTTGCAAATTGAAATAGTGTATGTGCGGAGAAGGAAATCCTTTTTGCCACGTACGATAATATGGACTTTTTATTCCAAGTTTATATAAAATTGCTGCGGTTTTAAAAATTAATCCTTCGCTTGTAGGTAAATTGATTATCGCCCAACCTCCTTCTGTTAAATGAGTTTTTATACCTTGCAATATTTTTGAAAGGTTAGGAATATGTTCAAGAGAATCGTTAAATATAATTATGTCATATTTCTTATGTGAATGGTTCTCTGTTTGAGGGAAAAAATCGTTCACAACATTGAATCCATAAGACCGAGTTTCTTTTGCTAAATGCTCAGATGGTTCCACTCCGGTTACTGAAAAACCTTCATCTTGAGCAACTTTCAGAAAAATTCCTTTGGAACATCCAACATCCAAAATGGTTTTTGCTTTGGGAAATTTTTCTTTGATTATGTTACAGATAAATTTAAAGTTTTTTCTTCGTACGGCTTCCAACGACTCACCCTCCTCTCCCCCTCTGGGTTGTTCACTAGAATACATATATTTGCAAGATTTACATAAGGAATAAGTATCTGCAATTTTATGCATAGGCTCGTTGCATATAGGGCAAGTTAATTCTAGGGAATTATGGTACATTGCATATAACTCCAAATGTCCTAGCTAGGTAGTGATATATTAAACTCCATAAATATATTCTGTGAGATATTACAAGAAAGAAAATAAGCAATAGAGTAATTCCGCAACAAGAATAAAACATTTTTAAATCTTGCTTTTGAAAAGCACAAATTAATGCGCCTATTGTCATAATCCAAGCAAAATCCATAGTATAGCGCCAATCTATAACAGCAGTCACAGATACAAATAAAGCTATATTAAGCAATGAAATAAAAATTCCAGCAATAATAAAATTTTTCAGAATATTAATTTTTTTGACATAAAATAAAAACCACATAATAGGGAAACAAAAAACTCCAACCACTGAGTCAAAATCATATATAAAAGCACTTTTAGCTAATGGAATATTAGATGCTTTTGCGGTAATAAAAGGAAATGTTAAATCTAAATTTGGAGGGTTAAATAATACAAATAAAAATTCTCTTATAAAGGAATGAATTTTTCCAATTATGCTAATTTGGTTTAACAAATTTGCGTTAACATATACCATCACATAGGCATCACCAAATGAAAAAGGGGAACCAAAGCGAACATAATTATAATATGCGAGAATTGAACCTACAATGGCGAATGGGATTATTATCGCAAGTGCCTTACTAGCATTTATTAATTCCTTCCTTTTATTCCACAACGCCACCGGAATTAAAATACTCCAGAATAAAGCACTTGGGCGGCAAGCAACGGCAAGAGCAAAGGAAAATGAGGAAATAAGGAGACATTTAGTAGGGGTGCGATTTATCGCAACATTTTCCTTTGCTTGCAATAACATAATCACGCCCAAAATCACAAAAATTAGTGTTGAATATTGTGGTATTATATGAAAATTTATTAATGTTAAATTGATAGGAATGAGAGAACAAGCATATAAAGTTGCTCCACCTATTAAAAAGAAAAAATAAGGAAATTTTTTTAGATAATTCTGTGCAATTTGTTTCCAGAGTAACATTAGCAGTATTGTTGCTATAGAGGCGAATAAAAATGCTGCCACTGAATTTGGCAAATAATCTCCTGTTATCAATTTGTAAGGTGCAAATAAAATTATAACAGGAACCATTCCAAAATAGCTGTAAAATTTTCCATTATAAAACGATAAGTCAGGCACAATGGCATTTTCCAAAGTGTCTAATTGTTTTGAAAAATTTAAAAACATCCCATGCTGCCACCTATATTCATTGTCATAGGGTCTTTCTGCCGAGAGCAATGCTTGCGGAACTTCAATATCTAAATACAACTGTTTTTTTAGCAATGCATCTGTCATAAAGTGACTGTACACTTTACACCATCTTGGAGCAAGTTCATTATCTTTGAAACCATAAACAGAATAAGAAGCGAAAAAATTAAAAACGAGCATATAACAAATAAGTATAACAAAACCAATACGCTGCTTAGAGTTCGCTTTATCATATAAATAATCAAAACAAAAATACGAAATTTTCTTGCGAGTTTCTGTATTTTTTAAGCAAATCAACAAAAGTAAAATCCCCAAAATAATAATCATACGAATAGGCATAATTGCCATAGGAATTTCTTTATTGAGTTCTACTTGTTTAATGGCTATATTATTTTCAAAAAATGCAATGGATAAATTTGAAACTTTTCCACGGGGATTTATATTTATATAATTGCTGAAGTCTAAGCCTTTTATTATACTCACATCTATAGAACGTTTGGAAGATTCTTCATCTGCCCAAATAATTTTTACACGCTGTTTATTTCCCTGGATAAAAATCAGATTTATATAAATTGAAGCTATTTCCGTATTTAAATTTTTAAATTCAAAGCTACTAGATTGGGTTGGCAATAAAAGAGAATCCTGCACGGAAATTCCATTGAGCAAATATTTATTTGCATTACTGATAAAGCTCTGTTCCTGCTCACTATATACAATGCCAAAACGCTCGCTTGTGAATAAGGTGGCATAATGAGTATAATTAAATAGTGTTATTTCAAGAAAAAGCGAAATGAGCAAAGCAAGAATTAATGAAAAAAAGAATTTTTTATTGTTCATCACTTCCCCGTTTTTACCAACTGCCAAAAGTCGCTATGCACTTGTTCACCTGTGATTGTATCAACTATATTTAGTTTCCAAACATTGGTATCTTTATTGAAAAGAGAGAACTTATATGTGTTACCTATGTATCCTTTTTTATAATGATTCTCAAATATTAGAGAATCATTTATAAATTGCTGAATTTTCCAAGGTTCTGCTTGTTCTCTTGGTATTTTGAAAAACAACTGCACAGTACTATCTGTTGGTTCTACTTTATCAAATATTCTAAGTAACCCATTTTTATCTCTTTGATTTAAGCCCAATACCTTGTAAATAAATGTTGTATGTCTTTTATTAGCCATTAAATTTACCTTTAAAACAGTATCCACATCAAAATAAGAAAGAATTCTATCGCAAGCTCTTGTAGGTTCGCTACTTATTACTTTTGGTATTGAATGAGAATATTTGCAAGATGAACTTTCCACAATAAAAATATTTTCTTTATATATTTTAAGTAATTCATTCATCGCATTTTCTTCAATATTAACTAATAAATCGTAGGCATAAGCAGATATTCCCCTATCTAAAAAAAATGTAGGTTCGCGAGCAAAAAATATTGAAGGTTCTTTAAGCTCATCTGAGAATTTTTTTAAATGATAATATTCAATCAAGGATGGATTAATTTTAATTATTATGTTCTGTTTAAAACTGTCATAATGAGCTATGAGGTTTATAAAAATAAATGACATGATAATGATTAGCAAAATTTTTGGATTGATTAGATTATTTAGGAGTGCCACCATTTTATATATAAACAATGCACCTAAAAAAGACATGGCTGGCAAAATAATAAGCACATATCGCTGTTGAATATCTAGATTCAGATCTCCGCCAACGCTATCAAAGAGAATTAGATATTGAGGGGAAAGGAGAAGGATGAATATTAAAATATATTTGTATTGGCTTTTAAATTCTTTTATGGTTAGAACAATTAGCGTAATTAAGCCAAAAAGTGCGAACCAAGCGAAGTATAGAAAGTAAGGAAAATAAAAAATTCCTTCTGAGTTATAGCTTGGGAATGCCATTATTTTAAAATCTGTTATGATATTCTCTATAAGATGCCAATGCGCACCGTAAATTCCGCTTTGCAAGTCAGCGTTTCTGTTAAGGGAAATGGTACAAAAGATAGGGATGCAAAAGAAGGAGAGGGTAGTGAAGAAAATTGAGAATTGAGAGTTGAAAGTTGAGAGTTTATTTTTATATAAAAGTACTCCTACAAAGGCAGATAGACAGAATACAGTTTCTAAGCGGGTTTGGGCAAAGAAAGCTAGGGTTAAGGCAAGCAATATCCAATGTCTGGTTGTGTTTCGGTCGTAAGCCCATTTTAGGAAAAACAGAGAAAGGGCAAACATAAAGACATAAAGCCCTTCTAAGCTGGAAGAACGGGAGAATAAAAGCAAAGCTGGCTGTGTTGTTAAAAGCGTAGTGGCGAGCAAAGCCTGCCATTTATTTTTTAACCAAGCCACCAAAGCCAAGAAAAAAACTATGCTGGTTAAAAATAGAATAAAAGACTGAAAATTATAAATCCAACTCAAATCTGTGCCAAAAATTGGCATCCCAAGCATATATAAATAAGAAAGACCTTTGGGTTTTATAGTGGCAACTTCAACGCATTTAAAATTATTATCAATAAAGGAACCACCGAGACATGCAGTTCCTACTTGATTGTGATATAAGTTTTGAGCGGTAATTGTGTACGAGTTTTCATCACCCAATACCCTTGGGCGGCCCTCTGTCTGAACTAGAATGAACAGAATTGACAGGATTAACAGAATGAATAGAATGAAGATTGGTTTTGAATCGTTTTCGGTTGACCAAATTTCTTTTAAAAATAAGTAAAAATCTTTTGATAGTTTAATGAATAATAACAAACCTAGCCCGAATTGCAGTGTGTAGATGTAAAAAGGTGAGTAAAAATCAAGTTTTTTAATGGCATCGCCATCTATCATTGACAAAATAAAAATGACCAACGGAAGGGCGCAGGCAAGGCACAAAAAAGATATATTCAATATTTTAAATTTCATTAGCTATAGGGCTTGCCCTTAAACAAGAGCAAGCCTAAATAAAATTTAATATCTTATTGCAATCTTCCGAAATTAGGAGTCAGAGAACCGCATTGAACATTCGCAGGAGCGCCAACGCTCGGAGCTGCCGCGCCACCAATTGAAATATCATATGATGGTGAATTAGCATTAGCAGTTAAACTAGCTTTTACATACCAAGCACTACCAACACCACAATCATTTAACGCAACTTTATTATTCGCTTGCCATACGGCTCCTAAAACACGAGAATCAGCACCAGTTGGAGCGTCAGCGGTAGCAATATAACTGAAATTCAAACTTGCTCCAGTAGTACCGCTCGCAGTCGCTCCGGGAGGGGTGTATCCAATATTTGAACCATTGCCCAAGTTAGAAGTCTCAGTAATATAAGCCTGTTGCAATTTGCTCCAAGTTCCAGCCGCAGGGCCAACTTCAGATGCCTTTGCCTTGGCACTCATACCAAAGAGTTTTGGAATGGCAATAGCTGCCAAGATGCCGATGATCACAATAACGACCATCAATTCAATGAGGGTAAAACCCTTTTTTTGTGTCTTCATGAGAGACTCCTTATTTTTATGGCCAGAAGCTTCTCTTGAAAACCTTATTTTCCTTAAAAACTTTGACCGGATTTATGTTAACATAATTAAAATAGATTTTTTTTCCTAAGTGCGGTAAAAAAATCAGCACAAATGTAATTTTTTTGTCATTTTTTTTGCCGTTTTGTGTAAAAAGTGCGTTTTTTGGGTATTTTGGGGGTGGGGAGGCAACAGATGTGTGCAAAATTTATAGGTTTTGGGATTTTTGGGGCATATTTCTGAATTTATAACTATATTGTACAATAAACCCCAACAATTTAATGAGGATGTTTATGGACAAGGAATCTGAACAATTGACGAAAGAAATCAGGCAGTTGCTGAAAGAAACTGCTGCTAGGCAGGAGAAAAACGCTATTGAAATGGAAAAGTTTCGAGAGAGTTTAAAAGAAATCAGTTACCAAATTGGCGGCATAAGCAGCAATGCAGGTCATCACGCGGAGCAATTTTTCCAAAATGTATTTAAGGAAAAACTGGAATTTGGCAGGATAAAATACGATGAAATGATACCAAATTTGACGCACAAAGGCAAGAAAGATGAAATAGAATTTGACATTGCATTAGTCAATGGAAACTGCGTAGCCTTGATAGAGGTAAAAAATAGGATACATCCAGATTTTGTGATAGAGTTTGCAGAAAAACGCATTGAGAAGTTCAGGGAGTATTTCCATGAATTTGATAATTACGATGTTTATCTTGGCATAGCAGGTTTTTCCTTTAGCGATGAAGTTTTAGACAGAGCAAGTGCTTATGGCATTGGCATTGTGAGGCAGGTTGGCGAAGGTGTGGAAGTAGAAGCTAATAATTTGAAAGTTTATTAGCAACCACTACTACAAAACCATTTCTAATCATCCACCCTCACCATTTCAATACGGCGGTTAAGTTCGCGGCCATCGGCGGTGGTGTTGTCTGCTATAGGAACGTCTTGGCCGTAGCCAACAGCTTTCATGCGAGTCATTTTTACGCCTTTTGTGGCCAAATAACCAACAACAGCTTTTGCCCTTCGCTCAGACAAATCCTGGTTTGATTTTGGGCTGCCCACATTATCTGTGTGACCTTGGATTTCAATTTTCACCTTTGGATTTGCCAAAAGCTGTTCCGCAACACCGTCCAAAATTTTCTTTGCATTTGCTGTTAAGGTGGCGTTTCCGCTACCAAATGTAACACCTTGCAAATTAACTCTCGCTTCAATAACCGGAGCAGCCGTTACCTCAACGGATACAGTTTCTGTTTGAGTGCCGCCTTCACCAACTGCTGTTAATGTGTAATTCGTGGTTTCTGTTGGTTTAAGCTGCTTTGAACCTTTGAGCTGAACTTTTCCTATGCCACCACTTATGTTCACTTCTGTGGCATTTGTAACCTGCCATTTCAAAGTAACAGCTTGCCCTATTTGTACAGATTCTGAGCTTGCGGTAAACAAAATCACAGGGAGAGGACCTGCCGCTATTTCAACATCTGCGGTTGCCTTTTGAGTACCACCTTCACCAACTGCTGTTAATGTGTAAACCGTATTTTCGGTGGGTTTCACTTTTCTGGTACCACTAGCTGGAACATCTCCTATACCTTCTATGCTTACACTGTTTGCATTAGTAACCTGCCAAGTTAATGTTACAGACTGGCCTTTTTGTACAACATCTGGCGTTGCAGTGAACATAACAGTTGGTACTGGTGCTGGGGCTACTGCCTCTACCTTGGCTTCTTGTGCGGGGCAACCTTTATTTTCTCGCGTACCCTGTTCATAAGGGCACAAATCTATGCCTTTGCATACACGTGAAAATTCTTGCTGCTTTCCAGTTTCTGCTACCCAAGGATCGCACATTCCGTCTTCGTCTGTATCTGGATTGCGGTATTCTTTTTTCTCTTCTTTTTTGGGTTCTGCGGTATAAATTTTAATTATCAAACCGCCAAATACCAAATAATTAGGAGTAAGCCTTGCCGTGTACCTAGCTTTGTTATATTCGTTCATATTTATGATTAAAGAGTCTGTGTATTTGTCTTTGTCTCCGGTAAATACTTGAGCACCCAATTGCAAATCAACCGATTTGCCCAAATGAAAAGAGGTACCAAAAGATACAGTGGATAAATTCGTTATACTGTCTGGCCCGTTGAGCGGAATATCCCTATAGTATTCCACAAAACCAGAAATGAATTCAAAGGGAGTCCATTCCAAAGCAGTGGAAAAACTTGGAATTTTTGGGTAATCATCGCCATCTGTTCCTACCGTCCATCTGTACATGCCATTGAGGTGAAACATAATAGGAACATTCGCTTTTGTTCTGCCAAAATCAAAAGTTGCTGCAAGCCCAAGTTTCATAAAAGGATTTGAGTTTGAATATGTGTTCTGTGGCCCTTCACTTCGTCCGTCTAATTTGACGAACATTGGGTCGCGAAACCAAGGACCATAAGCATTTACTTTATTAATAGGGTCTCCTCTTGAGCCTGTGTTTATGCCAATCCCCACCGAACCAGCAAGATCAAAAGGGTAATTTTCATCGAATGGTACACGTGCTTTTGTTGAAATAAACAAGTCTCCCCATCCCCAAGACCAAGGTTCCTCTACTCCAAACTGAGCATTTTCAACTTTCAAATATTCAAGATATGGGAACGGAATGCTAAGAGAAATATCAAAATAATTAGAAAGCCCAATAGATAAAAAAGAATAGATATTTCCCCCTATATAATCGGTTATGTCGTAAGCAGCTCCATTATAAGTAGGCGTAATACTATAAAACTGTTGATTTTCTATTATGCTTCTAAGACCACCTCCTTCCACATAAAAACCTAGCCCAAAACGCCCATGCCCCAAGGTTTGAGCACTTTGGGTTTTGTGAACACCACGCTGCCCATAGAAATTAAAACTGCCTTCTCCGGCATAAGCAGAAAGAACAACTGTGGCAAAAAACAGAGCAAAAATTTTGCTTTTTAGGGAATTTGAGGAGTAATTCATATCTATAAATATAGTAAACTATTTTCTAACTTTCAAGCCAATGCCAGATGTACTCACCGAATTCCTAACTGAGACCGAAAACAAAGGTATTTCGCTCTATTCAGCTCAGGAAGAGGCAGTTATGGAGATTTTAGAGGGTAAAAATGTTATTCTTGCAACTCCAACAGGTTCTGGAAAGTCTTTGGTTGCTAGTTTTTTGCACCGTCTTATGCTATCCAAAAATTTACGCTCGGTTTATACCTGCCCAATAAAAGCCTTGGTAAATGAAAAGTGGATGGCACTCTGCAAGGAGTTCGGGGCGCAAAACGTTGGGCTTTCCACCGGAGATGCAACAGTCAATCACAATGCTCCAATTTTGTGCTGCACAGCGGAGATTTTGGAGCAAATTGCACTTAGAGAGGGAGAAAATTCAAATATAGGTGCGGTGGCAATGGACGAATTTCATTATTACAGCGATAAAGAAAGGGGCGTGGCTTGGCAAATTCCCTTGCTCACAATGAAGCACACTCAATTCCTTTTAATATCTGCAACCCTTGGCGATACTTCTTTTTTTGAAAGCGAAATGACAAAATTAAACGGTTTGCAAAGCGTGTGCATAAGAAATGCCGAGCGCCCTGTTCCCTTGGAATTTTCGTATTCCGAAAGTCCCTTGGCAAACGAAATTCAAAAGTTATTGAACGAGAGCAAGGGGCCTGTTTATGTGGTGCATTTCACGCAAAGCGAAGCGGCAGAAAACGCTCAGGCTTTCACAAGCCTAGATATAGCGGGCTTGCTTAAAAAAGATAAAATAGCAGAAGCAATGGCAAATTTCAGATTTTCCAGCCCCTTTGGAGCAGACATAAAAAGATGGTTAAGGCAGGGAATAGGGCTTCACCATGCGGGTCTGCTCCCAAAATACAGAATTTTAACGGAGAAAATGGCACAGCAAGGATTACTTCCCATTATTTGCGGAACAGATACTCTTGGCGTTGGCGTTAATGTTCCAATTCGCACTGTGCTTTTCACAAAACTCAGCAAATTCAATGGCGAAAAAACAACTATGTTGCCCGTGCGGGATTTTCACCAAATTGCAGGGCGCGCAGGGCGGCGAGGCTTTGATTCCGTTGGCTATGTGGTTGCGCAGGCACCAGAGCATGTTATAGAAAACAAATTGAGAGAAGCAAAGTTCAGCAAAACGGGGCGCAAATTTCAAAAAGCAAGCGCACCAGAAGGCACAATAAGTTGGGACAAAACAAATTTTGAAAGGTTAATAAATGGAGAACCGGAAAAACTGGTTTCGAGATTTGCGGTAGATGCCAATATAATTTTGCAAACAAGCGGATGCAGAAATTTGCACAACCTCATAATGAACTGCCACGATTCAAAAGAGCAAAAAAAAGTACATATAAGGAGAGCTATTCAAATTTACCGCTCTCTTATTTCGCAGGGAATAATAGTAAATGGAAAACCCGCCGTGAATTTGAGCGACCGTTTTGCCATGCACCAGCCGCTTTCTCTTTGGTTATTAGAGAGCATTGAAAAAATCACAGACTTAAATGCACTAACCCTGCTAACTCTAATAGAGGCAATTTTGGAAGAAGCAGAAAATGTGCGCCGCAAGCAGCTTTCAAGGTTAAAAAACGAAGCCATTTCTGAAATGAAAGCACAGGGAATTGAATTTGAGGAGAGGCAAGCGAGGCTAGAAGAAATGCGCCCGCCGGAGCCGGAGAATGCGGAGTGGCTGGAGGCGAGTTTTGGCGAGTTTGCAAAAAAACACCCTTGGGTGTGTGGCGAGCGTGTTCATCCGCAAACCATTGTTTTGGAAATGTTCGCGGAGTGTTTTTCTTTTTCGGGCTATATAAAGCAATACGGTTTGGAGCGCGTAGAGGGTTTATTGCTTCGCCATATAAACAGTGCGTACAAGGTTTTGGCGCACACTGTTCCAGAAAAATACAAGAACGAAGAAATTTTGGAAATGCAAGATTACCTGCGTGAAATGCTGCAAAGGGTTGATTCCTCACTTTTAGACGAGTGGCAGCGTATGCAAAATCCAGAATATATTTTGCCCGAAGAAAAAGAAGAACCCTTGCCGCCCTTTGCGGTTAGCGAGCGAATGGTTAAAGCTCTTGTTCTGCAATTTTTGGTTGCCTGGGGAAAAGGCGATTTTTTTGCTGCCGCCGATTGCCTTGAGCCGAGTGAGGAATTTAGCGAAAAAAAACTTGCCGCTCTTTACAAGGAATATATTGAAACGCACAAGGAACTAAGGCTGGATGCGGAAGGGCGTTCCAACAAGCATACCTTTATTGAAAAGAAAGGCGATGTTTGGGAGGTTTCCAGAATGTTGCAAGATTATGATGAGCAAAACGATTGGCAAATGGTGTTTGCTGTGGATTTGGCAGAGTCTAAAAAATGGGAGAGATTAGTGATGAGGCTGGAGAGATTTTGATTCAAATGCTATCCATAACTTTTTCATTTTTATGCTGGTTTTCCAGTACAGCGTTAATGGCTGTTGCAGGTTATTTAATTGCGCGTGCGTCAGAACAGCCAGAAATGGCGGCTTTGTCGCTTGGAATTGCGGGGGTTAGGTTTTTTGGAATTTCAAGAGGGGCTTTTCGCTATGTTGAGCGATTATTTTCACATTCACTAGCTTTTGAAGAGCTTAAAAATTTTCGCTTGCACTTGTATAAAATTTTGGAACCTCTTGTACCTTATAAATTAGCCTCTGTTTCAGAAGGAGAAATGCTCTCTAGAATTTCCGCAGATGCCGAAGAATATAAAGCTTGGCTTCCGCGAGCGGGCGTTCCTTTGTTTGCTGGCACTCTCTCATTTATAGTTAGTCTTTGCGTTCTTGCATATTTAAATTTGCATTATGCAATTTGCTTTTTTTTGGCTTCGTTTTTGCTTGTTGGAATTTCTGTTCTCTCATTTTTCTTAATCAAAAAAAGGGCGGGGCAGTGGGGTAGTTCTTATGAAAAATTCAGCGAGTTTTCTCTTTCTGTTGCGCAGGGAATGGCAGAAAAAAAATCTTGGGGAATTTTTGGAAAAATTTTAAATACTTGGGAAAACTTGGGAAATGCAGAAGAAGAAAAAAGAAAAAAAACTTATACAATTTATTGCGCGGCAGAAATGTTCTGGGTAACTCCCTTTTTATGCCTTGCGGGAATGCTTTTCATTGGCCCTAGCACTTACTCATTCCCCGTGTGGATTGGAATTTTGCTAGGAACCTTAGCTGCCTTTGAACTTTTGCAAGAATTTCCAGCCATAGCTCTGCAAAGTGCTCTATCAAAATCCGCAGCTGAAAGACTGGCACACCCCGTCAGTAAGGGCTCAATTAATTGCACACCTACTGACTCAGATTTTATAACCCTAAACAAAGGTGATGCCCTAATCCTCTCGGCTCCCTCCGGTGCTGGCAAAACGCTTTTGGCAAATACCATTGCAGGATTTTTGCCAAGCAGTGAACCAATTGAGCGAACCTCAAATTTTGTTTTTTTAGAACAGGAACCTTTTTTGTTCACGGGGACAATAAGAGATAATTTGCTTTTTGTTAGTCCCAATGCAACAGAAGAAGAAATGCAAAATGTTTTACAAAAAACTGATTTAGGAAATTTTTCCCTTGACTTGTGGATAGGGGAGCGCGGTTTTGCTTTGAGCGGCGGAGAACGCCAAAAACTCGCTGCCGCTCGTATTATGCTCTGCAACGCAGATTTAATTATAGCCGATGAACCCGGTGCTCATTTGCCAGCGACAGATGAAAAGAAATTGTTTGACGAAATTACGAAGCTTCCGAGCAAACCCGCTGTATTATGGTTTTCACACACTCGTCCACATCATCAGAAAAATGGATGAAATTCATATCTGCCGCATCTATTAAACCATCGTCTATAAGTCTTTGCCAATTTACCGTATTTTTCCAAAATTCCGTTCCAAACAGAACAAGTGGAACATTATTTGTTTTGTTGTTTTGAAGCATGGTGAGTGATTCAAACAATTCATCAAAAGTTCCCCAGCCACCCGGAAAAGCTATTATTGCCGCAGACTTTAGCAAAAACCAGAACTTGCGCAAAAAGAAGTAATGGAACTGAATTTCCAGATTTTTATCCACATAAGGATTTGTGCTTTGCTCAAAAGGCAATTCTATGCAAAAGCCAAGAGACTGGGCATTTGCTTCTTTGGCTCCTTTGTTGCCCGCCTCCATAATGCCGGGCCCGCCGCCTGTGCATATAGCGTATATCTCTTTTTGGTCTTTTGCCCATTGCCCCAGTTTGAATGCCAGATCATTTGCCGCCTGATAGTATTTATTTTCTGGTTTTATTCTTGCTGAACCAAAAATAACAATGGTTTTGTCTATTTTATTGTCTTCTAAAATTGCTTTTGAAGCCAAAAATTCAGACATAATGCGAACAGACCTTCCATGTTCGCTCTTTATAAAATTTTCGTTGTGATATGCTAACATTGGCGTAATATAGAATTATTAATTCGGTTTCGTTCTAAATACTACAAATCTAGTTTGTTCATTGTAATCTTTACGAGCTTCTATAAATTTTATTCCAGCAAAGCTTTCACTTTGCAAAATTTTCTCTTGACAGCTTGCAATTTCTAAAATTATAGGGGCACCGGGTTTTAAATAATTTGCACAGGTGTTTAGAAGGCGGCGAATTAACTCTAAACCGTCTGTGCCGCCAAAAAGTGCCAGGTGAGGGTCGCCATTAAGTACTTCTGGTTGCAAAGAATTTTTATCGCCAGGCGGAATGTAGGGCAAATTTGCAAGCAGGGCATCAAATTTAATATTGTTTGGTACATTAGAGAGCAAATCGCTTTTAACGAGGGAAATTTTTTCTTCAAGTTTATGCAAAGCTACATTCTCTTTTGCAAGGCTAAGTGCTTCTTCCGAAACATCGCAGGCAATGACATTTGCATTCAATTCTAAAGCTGCCGCTATTGCAATGGCTCCGGTGCCTGTGCCAATATCTAAAATGTTCACAGGTAGGGGCGCGATTAATCGCGCCCCTACCTCTTGCATAATATCTAAAATCAATTCCGTTTCTTGCCTAGGAACTAATGCTCTTTTATCGCATTTTATGTGGTGCCCCCTAAAGCTTACGCTGCCAATTATGTGCTGCAATGGTTCTCTTTTGGCTCGCCTCGCTACAATTTGGCGAAGCGCAGACAGTTCCTTTTCTTGCAATGGTCGGTCAAAATTTAAGAATAAATCCATTCTCTTTAAACCAAGACCGTGCGAGAGCAAAAGCTGCGAATCTAATTTTGCATTTGGCACTCCATGTTTTTGCAAAAAATCAGTTGTTTTATTTAAAATTGAAACTATAGTTTCCATGTTTTCTAATTTAGCAAAATTGACTTACAATTTACAAGATTATGATTTTGTTTTTCCAAACGAGCTTGTTGCGCAAAAAACAGCGGGCAAGGGGAAAACGAAAATTTTATATTGCCCAAAAAATGGCGGTGCATTGCAAATTTATGGTAGCAACCAAATAACGGCTTTATTCAATGCCGGAGATTGCATAGTTGTGAATAATACGCAGGTTATCCCAGCACGGCTACTAGGAAAAACGGGGCATGGAGGCAAGGCAGAAATTTTTTTGCTCAAACAATTAGAACCAGCAGCAGATAACACCGCTATGTGGGAGGCCTGGGTTAAACCAGGCAAGGCTTTTGAGAATGGAAAGGAAATTTTTATTTCAAACGTAAAATGCAAAAGCCTTGGATTTGCAGAAGCAGAAAATTTCAAAACTCGTATAATAAATTTTTCCATTTCAAACTCTGAGTTCAATTCTTTTTTGGAAAAAAACGGGCAAGTTCCTTTGCCGCCTTATGTAAACAGAAGTGCTTGCACAAGCGATAAAAGCGATTACCAAACAATTTTTGCAAAATACGCAGGAGCTGTGGCTGCCCCAACTGCGAGCTTGCATTTTAGCGAAGATATGGCAGATGAACTTAAAGCAAAAGGCGTGTTATTTGCAGAAACAACCTTGCACGTTGGCCCCGGTACTTTCGAAAACATAAAGGAAACTTCGGATTTTCGCCGTCATAAAATGCACAGCGAGGTATATGAATTAAACGAGCAAAATGCAAACATAATAAATGAATGCAAAAAAAAAGGCGGAAGAATAATTTGCATAGGCACCACAAGCACGCGAGTTTTAGAAACTGTGGCAAACGAAGACGGTTTTGTGAAAGCCATGAGTGGTGAAACGGATATTTTTATTTATCCGGGTTTTAAATTCAAAGTAACAGATGTTTTACTGACAAATTTCCATTGGCCAAAATCTTCTTTAATTCTGCTGGTCTCTGCTTTTTATGGCAGGGAAAATACACTAAATGCTTATAAATATGCCGTTGAAAATTCCATGAAGCTTTTTAGCTATGGAGATGGAATGTTAATTATTTAATGCGCTTGGCGCGACTCGAACGCGCGACCTGCGGCTTCGGAGGCCACCACTCTATCCAACTGAGCTACAAACGCTAGTATGCAAAATATAGTAAGTGCTGATTAACTTAGAAACTATTCCACATCACTTAAGAATTCTATTTGGGCATCCACCCATTCGGAGTCCATTTTACGGAGCCGGTCGTGTTTTAGGTTTTCGCTCAAAACCCAGCGAATTTCTAGGCTTGGAGAGCGCATCCACTCTTCAAAGTATTCTTTTCCCTTTTCTGGATTTGCTTCTATAGCAACGCTTATGCAATAACCCATAGCTTTTTTGAATACCCTGTATTCCTCGCTTTTCACATTTTTTTCCAGTTCTATAATTTCCATATATTCCTTTAGAATACCTAAAATTTTTTCTGCATTTTCTTTTGTTTTTATAAGAGCCGGTTCGCAGAGCGTTGCTGCTATGCACCTTTTTTCCAGCAAATTTGCATTTTCCCAAGAATCAAAAACCGAATAAAGCTTTTCGGGGTCTTTTAAACCTAAGTTTTGCAAGCCAAAAGCTGCGGCTTCCCTTATTCGCCAGTTGCTGCTATTTGCGGCTTTTCTAAAAACATCTATGTTGGCAGAAGCAGCCACCCCGCACATTGCAACAAAGGTAGCGGGCGAATTTGCATCTGGCTTGGTATCTAAAACTGTTAGGCAAAGCGAAACCTGTTCTGGGGTAGCTTCTTTAGTGAATTGCCTGAGTAGGCTCAAATTTACAGCCGTGCCCGGCAATTTGGATTCCTTTTCCAAAACCGCAAGCAGTTCTGTTCCACTAGGAAAAACGGACATAATTCCTCTGATTGGTTACTAAAAATAATATAGAAAATTCTAAATTTCAAGTTCTATGACCGAACTTGCCAAACAAAGGCTTGCGAAATTCAGGCATAACAAGCTTGCTTGGTTTTCCTTTGTTATTTTAGCGGTAGCATATCTGCTCTCTTTAACCAGTCCTTGGCTGGTGAACGACAAACCACTATTGCTAAAATATAATGGCAAATTTTACTCCCCGGCTCTTTTTCATTATGGGCAAAGCGAATTTTATGGGGGTTATGCAACCGAACCAAACTACAAGGAATTGGTTTTGTACGCCAAAGAAAACTCTGTACCATTTTTTGCCATTTTTCCTCCAATACCTTGGAGCCCAATAAAATCGCAATTAACAGCAGATGGCGCGCCACCTTATGCACCGTCTGCCGCTCACTTGCTTGGGACAGATGCTCACGGGAGAGATGTTTTGTCTAGGCTAATTCACGGGTTTAGAATTTGCATGAGCTTTAGCCTTTTGCTCTCTTTAATAGGAACTTTTATGGGCATAGTGATAGGTGGAATTCAGGGATATTTTGGCGGGAAATTGGATATTGTTTTTCAGAGGTTAATTGAAATTTGGGCTGCGCTTCCTTTTTTATACGTGGTTATTTTATTGGGCAGTATTTATGGGCAGGGCTTTTGGCTTTTGGCTGTGATTATGGCGGCTTTTAGCTGGATTGGACTCAGCTATTACATGAGAGCAGAATTTTTCAAAATAAAAAATATGCAATTTGTGAAAGCTGCTACCGTGCTTGGTATGGGGCACGTGAGAATTTTTTTCAAGGAAATTTTGCCAAACGCCTTAACACCTGTTATCACGCTTTTCCCTTTTTCTATAATAGGCGGAATTTCAGGGCTTACATCTCTTGATTTTTTGGGTTTTGGTTTGCAGGCTCCAACACCTTCTTGGGGCGATTTGCTCTCTCAAGGTCTAGCAAATCTCTACGCTCCTTGGATTACCATTTTCACAATACTAGCACTCTTCATAACCCTTATGCTTGCTTCTTTTATAGGAGAGGGTATAAGAGATGCTTTTGACCCTAAGTCAGGGGATAGGTTTGAGTAGTATTGGCACAGCTATATCAACGTGGTCGCAACCAATATCGTCAAGTCCATCTGTTTCAATAACTAGTTGATTAATGCCTTTCAAGGAGATATCCAAAGGATATTCTTGTCCTTGCGCTAATTTTCCTGTGTCTGCTAGCAGTTTTCCATCTCCAATAATTTTTATTTGAACTCCATCACTGCAAAATTCATCTTCGTCTAAACCGAGAACTGCAGTTAATTTTTCGTAATTGCCGTTTAACTCCCAGCGTAGAAAGCCGCTTGCATGTGTGCCTATTCCATGTTTATAACGTTTTTTGGCAATAGTTAAAGGTTTGCCTGTAACAGATTTGTCAATTTGCACAGAACCCCATTCTTGGCGATATTCTGTAGGCACTTCAAGCCACTGCGAATTTTCTGGCAATTCAATATCTACTTCTTGCGGGGCAAATAACTGGGAACCTGTGCCATTTTCCTTTAGTTTTGCTATAACCAAGCGGTAATTATTTGTTATCACCGTATTGAAAACAGGTTCCATTGGGAAAATTTGCTCAAAGCGATCGCACACTGTGGTTATGCGGTGTTCAATGGCTTTTTTATGGTAGGTTTGGCTGTCCCAGCAATCCAAGCCTTTCACATAATAAACTTCGCCATTGTATTTTTGCAGCATCTCGTTCAATTTTTGAGGATTTAGGGAATTGTAATGAATGGAACTTATTCCATATCCTATAAAATGCCAGGGTCTTGAATACACAAATATGCGATTATTTTTTGGCTCATTTCCAAGCCATTTTAAAATTTCCGCTTCTTCTGTTGTTAAATGGTTGCGGTTGTACATTATGTTTTTTCCAAAACTATCGTTGTACCTAATAGTGTTGCCCCACAGAATGCCAGCAGATGCAAGCACAAAAAACCATCTATTGTTTTGCGGCAAAAGCAAACTAGCCTTGTCTATGAAAAAGCCACACAAAAAAGCCATTGCAGGGAATGCAACAAGTGTATATCTCTGATTTATTTCAATGGTCAAATCTCCAGAAACATTTTCCAAAATCATAAAAATCTGTGGAAAATAAAGGATAAAAAATGCAAAAATATAATAGGTGGGAATTGTCGTTGTTGGGGTAACTATCTGTGTTTGCCCTTTACCTTTGCTAGGTTTACGTGATTTATTTTTCCATTCATAATAAGAAAAACCGAGCAAAGTTAAAACTCCGAGTAAGGTTAAAATGCTGAATGAACTTAGGAATGGATTGATAAGCAGACCTTTGTATAGTGGGGTGTTTACGCTTACATTCCAAGCCTGTTTTATGTTTTCAAAAAAATGCCCGTGCGCACTAAATTCACCACCCTGAAAATTATAGCCCTGATAATAACTAATGGTTAAAAGAACAGGAATGCAGAAGATTGATATTGTGAGAACAAAAATTGAGAATTGAGAGTTGATAATTGATAATAATAGAGTTTGGGGTTTTGGGTTTTGGAATTTGGAATTTAGAACGGGGCATATTTTGAATGCTGATATAATTACAAAAGCCCCTAAGCAGAATATGGTTTCTTGCCTTGTTTGCGCAAAGAACGCCAGCACCAAAGCGAGCAATACCCAGTGTTTTATTGTGTTTTTATCCCATGCCCATTTCCACAAAAAAACGCTTAACGCAAACAGGAATGTGTAAAGAGGCTCAATAGAGGCAGAGCGAAATTGAAAAAGCGTTGTTGGTTGCGCTGCAAATATGGCGGCGGTTAAAAAAGCCAGATTGCTATTTGAAGTCCAGGCGTAAACGGCTAGGAACAGCAGGAAAATAGTTGCGAGCAACAAAAATAAGTGCAATGGAAAAATCCATTTTAGATTTTGCCCAAGCAACGGCATAAGAGCAGCATATAAAAAAGGCTCGCCTTTGGTTTTGAAACTCGGCGCGCTTTTTTGGCAATCCAAATGGCCATTTGCAGAGAATTCGCCTTCGTCGCAAGAGCCAGAAATCTGATTTGCGTACATGTTTTGAGCGGTAGCTAAAAAAATGCTTTCATCGCTTTGAACCCTGTGCCTTGGTGCTATCCAAGCAAGGCAAACAAAAATAGCAAGAGAGGCAACTACAACTACCGGAATTCCACCAGTGAGCAGCCACTGCTTATTTATAATTTTTTTGAACCACTCTTTGAAATCTTTTGCTAAATTTATTGCAAGGCATAAACCTAACACAAATTGGGACAAGTAAAGCCAAAAAGGCAAATTCAAATCCAGTATGGAAATAAAATTCTTTTGCCCGATATGCGGCGCGGCATAAATCAAAAGCGGAATGGCAAGTGCTAATATAAAAAATCCAAATCTCATTTAACCCTCAATTTTGCCTGCGCCTCTTATGGCTATGTGTTTTTCTTCAACTAAATTCTTCAACTTGTTTGTTAATTTTGCATAGTCAAAAACATCCACGGTAAATGGGAGCCCTGCTTCGGCCATAGAACGTTCAATGGCAATCATGCGCTCAGAAGAAATTATGTGCCCAGTTATAATGGCTAAATCCAAATCAGCTTCGTTGCTAGGCTCGTCATCTGAAACTCTTGAACCAAAGGCATAAACTTTTGCATCTGGCAATTCACGGTAAAAAATTTGGATTATTGTATCCAAATCGGTAGCATTTATATGAAGTGGCATAGCGGTATAATGTAGAAAAAAATCAGATTGCTATATTATTAATATGGATAGGCGAAATTTTTTAAAAAACTTAGCTATAGTGGGCACCGCTTTTACCCTTAAAATGAAAGGCGGAATGGATGTTTTTGCTCAAACAATAGCAAATCAAGCAGAAAACAAGGTAGATTTGGTAGCCGTTTTGGGCGGAGAACCAGATACAATGTTCCAAAAAGCCATTGACGAAATGGGTGGAATTGGTAGGTTTGTGAAGAAAGGGTACAAGGTTGTTGTTAAACCAAATATCGGCTGGGACAAAGCTCCAGAACTTGCGGCAAATACAAACCCGCTTTTGGTAAAAGAAATAGTTCGCCAGTGTATTGCGGCAGGAGCCAAAGAGGTTGCTGTTTTTGACAACACCTGCGATAACTGGAAAAAATGCTATGAAAGCAGCGGCATTGAAGTTGCTGCAAAAGCTGCTGGCGCAAAAGTGTTGCCTGCCGATGAAAGCTCTTATTACAGAGAAATTTCTTTGCCTCATGGTAAAAAAGTAAAAGACATGAAAGTACATCAAGCCATTTTAGATTGCGATGCGTGGATAAATGTTCCCATATTAAAACATCATGGCGGTGCGAACATGAGTATTTCCATGAAAAATTTAATGGGAATTATCTGGAACAGAAGGATATTCCACATCTCCGATTTGCAACAGTGCATAGCGGATATGTGCACGTTGGAAAAAAAGCCCGTGCTAAACGTGGTTGATGCCTACCGAGTTCTCAAAACAAGCGGCCCGCGTGGAAAATCTGTAGAAGACACTGTTCTCTCCAAAGCCTTGTTCATGTCGCAAGATATGGTAGCTGTGGACACGGCTGCTGCAAAATTTTTCAATCAAATTCGTGAAATGCCTTTAAGCGATGTGCAATATTTGTCTCTGGGGCAGGCATTGAAAGTGGGGACTATGGATATTGATAAATTGAATGTTAAGAGGATAAAGATTTAGTATATTATATAATAGTGGGGTAATATGAAAAAAAGTCTTTCTTTATTCGCATTTGTGGCAATTTTAGCCGGAGTTTTAATTTCAAATGCCTTTGCAGGGCCAGCTACAATAAACCTCTCGTCAGAAAAACAGTTAATTCGCGGATATGGCGGCATGAATTACCCAGGTTGGATTGACGATTTAACTGCGGCTCAAAGAGAAACGGCTTTTGGCAACGGCAACGGGCAACTTGGGTTTACGATTCTTAGAATTCACGTGGATCCAAACAAAAATAACTGGCAAAGAGAAGTTGCAACAGCAAAGAGTGCCATTGAGCATGGAGCGCTGG
>Ga0268262_10002051_pt1 | contig 23757 bp, 28 predicted proteins | sample TergutNc150P3_FD_190354 | JGI IMG/M metagenome (GOLD analysis project Ga0268262, IMG submission 190354) | Nasutitermes corniger P3 segment gut microbial community from laboratory colony in Florida, USA - Nc150 P3 (SPAdes) (version 2) | ecosystem: Host-associated > Arthropoda: Insects >...
CCAGCTCTGTTACTATCTTTCCGGCAGCGGAGGTATCGCCGTCCTTGATTGCTTTTTTCAACCGCTGTAAAACCAAGCCAGTTATTTCATTTTCGGTTCCCTCATTATTCACTTTGCTCCGATGCATAGCCGCTATGTTTTCGCAAAAAGCGGGAAGTATCTGGAGTATCCTTTTTGCGTCTTCGTTCCGTCCGGCTTCTATCAGCAACGCTTTGTCCGCTTGCAAGTTATCAGGCAACGTATCAAAAGATTCAACCAATGCCGTAAACCTCTTATGGTATTCGGCGTCGATTTCCAGTCCGGTGGATGTTTTACTCATCTCAAAAGCGGTGCGGTAATGGATTAGTTTATTCAGCCGGCGTGCTTCAATTTCTAAGAAGTAGGGACTAGGGATCGGGGACTGGGGACTAGGGATAAGAAATTTATTTATAATTTCGTCTAACGCTTCCGGGCTTATTGGTTTTGAAAGATAATCCTGAAAACCTTTTTCCAAATATAACTCCCTCATTCCACGCAAGGCATTAGCCGTTAAAGCAACAATAGGCGTATGGGCATAACCGTCTATTTTACGAATAGCCGCTGTAGTTTCAACGCCGTCCATTTCGGGCATCATGTGATCCATGAATATTAGGTCGTAATCGCGGCTTCTTGCCTTTTCCACGGCTTCCTGTCCTGAAACGGCGGTGTCTACCTGTAGACCATAGGGGACAAGCAGTCCCCGCGCTACATGAAGATTATCGAGTATGTCGTCCACTACCAGTACCTTGCAATCGGGCAGCCATAGACGGGCAATGTTTTGTTCTTTCCTTTCGGGCGCATAACGGAAATTTCGCAGGGCTTCGGCGATTTCTTCTCCGATGATGGCGAAGTCATCAATGCCTTGTATAATCTCTGCCGTAAAAACCGAGCCTTTGCCGTATTCGCTCTCTACGCTGATACTGCCGCTCATCATTTCAACGAGTCTTTTGGTAATCGCAAGCCCCAAGCCGGTTCCTTCGATTTTACGGTTTGCCCCGGAATTAAGTTGCGTGTAGCTGGTAAACAGTTTTCCCATATCTTCAGCGCGTATGCCTATGCCGGTATCCCGCACGGTAAAACTGATTTTTACACTCTTGCTATCGGGTATTGTTTCGCATAACACGTTCAAGGTTACGGTTCCTTCCTGGGTGTTCTTAATCGCGTTTGAAAGCAGGTTGTTTAGTATTTGCCTGACCCGCAATTCATCCCCTGTAAGTTTCGCCGGAAAATCGCTGTCTATTTCCAGTTTCAATGTGATGGGTTTAGAGCCAATCCGCACTTTGTTCAGATTAACCGTGTCGCTTAAAAGGGGCGCGGCCTGGTATACCGCCGAAACAAGTTGAAAACGTCCGGCTTCGATTTTGGAAATGTCAAGAATGTCGTTAATCATTCCCAACAGGAAAGCGCCCGACTGGCGTATCCGGTTGATGTTGTCTCTGGTGGAATCCGGCAAATTGTTGGCTTGAGCGCCTTGCAGTTCTATTTCTGAAAGGCCGATCACCGCATTGAGGGGGGTACGTATCTCGTGGCTCATCTGGGAGAGAAACCAGCTTTTGGCGGCGCTGGCTTCCTTCGCTATTTCCGCCTGACGGTATAGATAAAGCAGGTAGATAATGCCGCTTACAAAAATGGCTGCTACGGCGATGATCTGTACTACGGTAAGAATCGATACCAGCCGCCGCGCCTGTACTATAGGTTTGTCCTCAATGTCCACACCGGCAAAAGCGGTTACATTTCCGTCTCGATCAAAAACGGGCGCGTAAGCGGACAGCAACCCTTCCCAGCCGGGAGTGTAATTGCCCAGGCCGGAGCAGACGGCCATACCTTCCAGCGTGGGCAGTATCCATGGCGCGGGGCGTGGATCAAAGGGCGGGGTATCCAAACCTACCCGCGTTTCTTCGTTAAAATCATTGTCCACGATATATTGCAATCCATCTTTCGCAGGACGGATATAATACGCGTAGAGGACATCGGCATCAAGAGAAAAATCAAGTAGCCGCCGCCGCAGGGCTTGATACTCGGACAGTTCCATGTCTTGTACGGTGCGGTACTTGTCCAATTCTTCGGCGCTGACTATGTTGGCAAGCCTTTTACTTTCGGCAATTAACCGATGCTCTATGTTGTATTCCATTGTCCGCATGGAAAAAGAGATAAGTGAATTGGCGTATAAAGACACCGCAAGTATGACCAGAAAAGTGAGAATGAACGGAATAGCGGCAAGACTTTTCTTTTTATGCACGATTGAAATAATTGTATAAGTTAAGGGGCTGGTCTTTCAAGCGAAGTATAGGAAAAGAATCAAAATTACCACTGTTGACGACCACATCTACAAGTTATATGAAAAACTGGGGGCAGGCATTAAACCAGTTTGCTATTGAGTTTGGAAAAGAGCGGGTTCCGTTCTTATGATACTTTGTCATTTACACAAAAAATCTGATAGGCTCCGACGAGGAGCTTCAATCACGAAAAACAAGCATTTCTCGATTATTGTTCATAAAATCAAAACGGACATCCACCGGAATATAAGGAAATTGTTCTCTTTCCATTATGCTTGCAGAGGCTCCCAGACCGATCCTACTGCCATTAATAGGATTGTCATCATTAAAGGAGGCAGCAAGATTGTCATTAATAAAAATATTGAAGGTCGTATTGGTTTTATTATCCACTCTTTCTACCCTTAACTTGTTATATACATCATAGCCGGTATTTAAAAATGGTGAATCTCTCCAACTTATTGGATCGGTAGCCCAAGTGCTCCCGGTTCTTTTGGATATTATAAACCTGCCATTTACAGTAATAAAAAAACGATAATAACTGGTATTGCCGCTGTCGGAATTATCAACACAGAACAATATTCCAAAACCGGAAGTAGCATTACCGCTTTTTTTCTTGACCCAGTATTCATAAGTATTCATGGCCGCATTTGGGTTTTGCCGATAGTTGTGGTACCATGTATCATATGAAGCCGGATCATTAGTCCGGAATTGAAGCGTTCCGTCATTATCATCCGGTTTTAAAAATCGTACTGTGCTTACCGGTATTTCGCTTGTTTCGGGCAGATCCAAATCGATATTCCAGTCAATCCAGCTCCAATAGCTGTTTAGCAATCGTTTATAAACCGGCTCTGTACTGGCAAAATAGGCTTGCTCTTCTCCGAAACCGGAAGCCCAGAACAACCTTCCTATAAAGTAGTCATATCCATATTCTTCCCATGAATTATAAAGCGGTTGGATTATCTTCGCGATATGAAAAATTTTTTCCCATGCCTCTTCTTCATTAATAAAACCAACATTATATCCCCATCTGCATAAAGAAATACTCCTCCCTAAATCCCATGCCCTGATTGTACGATTATGATACCGTTCCCAATTGGCTGATATATATTTAAAGCGGTTAAATTTTGTTTGATCCCATTCATATTTGCTAAAAACAGCTCCAAGATCAGATTCGCTCCTGGCCTCTATTATTTCATTTCTTATTTTCTGAATTTCACTTAAAGAAGCCGTATGACCCCTGTATTCCAAACTTGTAAGTGTTTCCAGCAATTCAACCCTTGTGGTTATACCCCAATCCCTCCTAAGCAATTCCAGAATAGAATTTTTGCCTCCTTCATCCATCGCGCTTGTATTAAGGGAATTTCGATAACTACTGTTAATTTCACTCATTATTCCGGTTAACGATATTGCCCACATCTGGGCCTTTTTTAGCTCTGCAAATAAAAAATGACCGCAAACAAAAAAACCCATTACCAATAACAAATACTTTTTCATAAAAATTTGCCCCGGTTATAAAAAAAACTAATTAATTATTATCGCTACAATTTATTATTATTGTCAACGTCAACACACAAACCCGGAATCGCATAACGCCTCCCTTCCCCCGTTACCGGATCAGCAAACGCAAGCGAGCAGGCCCTTAAAGCAAGACAGCCATTCCCAAACGCAACACCGCCGTAAAGCGCGTCGTTTAGTATCGGCATACCAAGCCAGGCAAGGTGGCACCTAATCTGGTGGCGGAACCCCTTGCTTATCCTAAGCTTTAGGCACAGGCAGTTTCCAAACGCTGAGGCGGATGCTGATTTGCTTTCAAGAATTTCAGTGATGTAAAGCTTCTCTGTCATATTTTTTTTCGCGTCGCCAATTAAAACCGGGCGCACGGCTTTCCTTCCTTTCCCATAAGGCCTAAAGGCACTTGTGATTTCAATGACGCTTCCTGCCTGCAATTCCGGCTTTTCTTTTGGAAACCCCGGCAGGGCAATTCCGCTTTCTCCGGTCAACGCGCTGTACTCTTTAAGAATCTTTCCCTGTTTCTGCTGCTCAAGCAGCGCTTCCATGGCAAGATTGTTTCTTGCAAGAAGCATTACACCGTGGGTTTCATAGTCCAGTCTGTGAAGCAGCCCGCCTTCACCATTGTTTCTGCCGCTCAACTCGCCGACTTCGGGAAATCTCTGCACACACCAGGTATAAAGTGATTCACTGGAAGATGCCTGCGGTGATGAGTGCATACGGGGCGGCTTATAAACAATCAAAAAATCTTTTTCTTCCACAAGAATTTGGGGCATATTGATCCCATCATTAAAGCTCCACTTGTCTATAGAAATAGTACTCTGCAACATCTAATTCTTTACATCCATCCTAAAACAATTCTTAATAGTTTTTACCACGAACCACCACAAACCATCACGAACAATGAAAAGATATGAGTAAAAAGTTCGTGTGGTTAGTGGTAAATTCTTTTTTCATTATAATTCATTTCCTTTGCGCGAGAATAATTTCAAGAAATCTTTCCGGCAGCGGTGTTCTGAAAGTTGTACTTACATTGGACGGCAAGACCAGCGAAAGCCTTTTTGCGTGGAGCATCAAAGTCGAGTTGGGAAACACGGCATCACGCAAACCATAAATCGGATCGCCAAGAACGGGATTCCCAAGGTATTTTAAATGAACGCGAATCTGATGGGTTCTTCCCGTTTTTGGCCTGAGCAGAAGCAGAGAGTATTTGCCGTAAGAGCGAATGACTTTGAAATACGTCAGGCTCTTTCTGCCTTCCGTGTCGGAGACGGTGAAGGTTTTACGGTCGCGGCGGGAACGGACAATTCTCTTTTCAATTCTGCCCTCTTTTTCCCTTGGACAGCCTTGCACCAGGGCGGCGTATGTTTTGCGGACTGTCCTGTTTTTAAACTGCTCCGAAAGAAAAGCCAGGGCTTCGTCGTCCCAGGCGGCAATAATGACGCCGGATGTGTCTTTGTCAAGGCGGTGCACAATGCCGGGCCTCAGTCCGGCCAGACTGCCGACAGAATATTCATCGGGCGTAAAATCAGGCAAACGTCCGGTACTTTTAAGCTTACGGTAAAGAAGGGCGTTTGCCAGTGTGCCCTGCGAATTTCCGGCGCCGGGATGTACCACCATCCCCTGGGCCTTGTTCACTACAATTACCCTCTCGTCTTCGTAAATTACATCCAGGGGTATCTCTTGTGGAATTAAAAACGGGCTTTCAGATTCAAGCCATGAAAGATCAATTTGTTCTCCCCCTTTAAGAACATGGGAGATTTTTACAGCCCTGCCGTTTAAGCGGGCTGAAAGGCATCTTGCCTTAATCTGTGAGCGGGAAAGAATTTTAAGGCGCTCCGCAACGTAACGATCAAGCCTAAGTTCCGGTGTAAGCGGAGATTCCACAGTGCAGGAAAAAGACGGCATCATTCCTTTTTTGGAAGCGCACCCGCGTCGGCTTCCTCATCATAAAGGGGCCTTCGGATAATAATGGGGGTCCCGTCGGGAAGGTTTGCCTGTTCCCTTTCAAGACGGTTTCTTTTGTAGCGCATAATGCCGTAGTCTATAAGGGCGACCAAAACAGCGCCGCCTGCGGCGATGCCAAGGGTAATGAGTTTTTCATTTTGTGTCTGTTCTATCGTCCCGGCGGAATTGAACGGCCACGGGGCGTAGCGCATATTATTGCCGTGGGTTGCCCAGCGGTAAGTGTCAAAGCCGAAATTCGAAAAAAAGTACGTAAAGGGAAACGACCCAAAAGCTACAATTTCAGCCCGGCGAAGATCCTTTGCCCAGAGGGGAAATTCCGACATATCGAACTGGACAGAAGCATTAAAGTTTCCCGTTTGAGAGTAAACATTCAGAACAAGGCAGAAAAAAAAGAGGATTAAGAAAAAAGCCCGCGTTTTTTTCATGTTCAACCTTCCCCAAAAATTGCTGTTCCCAACCGAATCAGGGTCGAGCCTTCTTCAATCGCGATTTCATAATCGTTTGTCATGCCCATCGAAAGGCAGGACCAATATCCGCTGAAGCGTTTTTCAAGCTCATCCCTGGCAAGAACAAGGCTTCGAAAAGACGAACGGACAAGAGCAGTATCCGAAGTAAAGGGGGCCATAGTCATAAGCCCCACCGGACGCAAGCCGGGAAAGGACAAAACCTTTTCCGCCGCATTCAACAGGCTGTCCATATCGGGAAAACCGGTCTTGGTTTCTTCCCCGGTGTGGTATTCCAACATGATCTTTATAGGATTTTCCGCGCCGGCGGTCAAGGCTCCCAGCTCGTCAATGATCGAATCCCTGTCTATCGACTGGATGCAATCAAAAAACACAGCCGCTTTTTTTGCCTTATTGCGCTGAAGGGGGCCAATCAGGTGAAGCTCGACGCTGGCATCCTTCCGCCTGCTTTCCCAAAACTTAGAGAATTTTTCCGTCGCTTCCTGAACCCTGCTTTCCCCAAACAAGCTTATCCCGGCTTTGCAGGCGGCCTCTACAGCCTCTACGCCGTGGAATTTCGTAACCCCCATGAGCCTAATCTCCTGCCGCTTGCGTCCGGAGCGGGCGCAGGCCGCCTCAATTTTCTCCTCGATAAAAGCAATTTTTTGAGCAACGCTACGCGCAATATCAAGAGCCATTTGAAACGATCTCCTCCAAAAACGCCGCCAGAGCGGCGAACTCGGCAATGCCCAGGGTCTCCGCCCGCCTGTCCCCGGAAATCCCCGCCTTCTTCAAGGTTTCCTGTGCGGCATCCCCTGCGGAAAGAAAGGCCTTTCCGGGCAGTTCATCGTTAAGTATAACAGAAGAAGCAAAAGCCGTTAAAGTGTTTCTTAGCGTTTTTCTGCGTGAAGAAAAAAGGCTTCGCACAAGGGGATAAAAAAGTTTCGGCCTTTTTTCCGGCTGGGGAAGCAAATCCATCCGCACGCCCTGGGAATCCACCCTGGGAGCCGGATAAAACGAAACTGCCTTTATTACCCTGAGCAGTTTTACTTTGTAGACGGACGAACACAGCACCGAAAACGAGGAATAATCCGCGGAACCGGGAACTGCGGCCATCCGCAAGGCGACTTCCCTCTGCACGGTTACGACAATGCGCTTAAAAAAACGGGCCTTTTCAATAAAGTCGGCGATTAAAGCAGAGGCGATGTTGTAGGGCAGGTTCCCGAAAAGAAAAAGCCCATCGTCAATTTTATCGACCGATATTTTATCGACCGTCTCCCATGTTTTTAAAATGTCCCCTTCAACAAGGCGAAAAGCTCCCCCGTTCCCGTCAGAACCATCAGCGAAAAATTCCCTTAGGGCGTTGGCAAACGCGGGATCAATTTCAAAAGCCGTAACCTGGGCACCGCGCTCTAAAAGGCCCTCCGTCATTGCCCCTAACCCCGCGCCTGCTTCCCAAACCTTTGCCCCTGACGGCAATTCCAGTGCGTCCAGCAACATCGTTCGCTCGTGAGGGTTTGTCATAAAATTCTGGCCGAATTTTTTCCTCATCCCTATCCCACGCTCTTCGAGAAATGCTTTTAACTCTCTTGGCGAATCGTAATTAATTGAAGGGGGCAATGCTGTTCCTATAGCGCCTGTTCCATACATGGAGAAAATAAATCAAGATGCAAAATATAATAGAAAAAATCAAAACTGCAACAGGGTTTGAAGCTGAAAATCCGGGAACGCGCCCTGCCAGGCCGATAAATAATTCCAGCAAGCGGTAAATCCGGGTAAGAATAAAGTCAAAAACATTCCAGACGGGAAAGGGCAAAAAACTTACTGCAAGAGCAAGCAGGGACAAAACCATAAAGATCGACGCTATGGGCGCGGCTACAAGCCCCGCGAAAATTCCTATCGGCCTGACAGAAGCAAAATAAAGCGCGACAACGGGAGCCGTAAAAACAAACGCCCCTATGGAAGCCGAAATGCCAGCGCCAAGAACCTCAGGCAGCCTGCCACGGAACAAATCCCGCACGGCTTCGCCCAGAGTGAGTATGCCCAGCAAAGCCAGATAAGAAAGGATGAAAGAAAGGGAAACGCCTGTTTCGCTCTGGAAGAGAAGCTGAATTATAAAAGCCATGCACAAAAGGGATAAGGTCCTGGGCTTTAACAGGCCCCAAATAGCGAAGGTTCCAATAAAATACATAATCGCGGCTCTGACCAAAGAAGGCTGGGAACCCGCTACAAAAACGTACAGGAGGACAAAAACCGCCCCAACCAGCGAAGCCCAGCGGATCCCAAGGGGTTTGCGGATCAAAAAGGCAAGAATACCGGACAGGATGGCCAGGTGCATTCCCGAAAGGGCCAAAATGTGCGTACAGCCGGAATTCCTGAAACCATCAGAAAGCTCAACGTCAAGGTCGTCCCGCATACCCAATAGCAGGGCTGAAGCAAGGCCTCCCCAGACCGGCGGCTTCGCAACCATTCCCCTGCGACTCCGACCGTTTTGAAATCTCTCCAGCAAAGCAGAGCGGAGGCGCGTACGGAAAATCTCCACGGCAGGTGCGGGCTTTACTATGTGAACAGATACCGCGTTAAACAAAGTTCCACGGCTTGTAATTGAAAAAGCCCCGTCGGCGTAAATTTCACAGCCCCTGCCGAATTCCTTAAGCCGGTCTATGCTTTCCGCCGGGAAAAAAACGGTAAGCATTCCCGAAGCGGAAGCGCGAAGCCCTCCCCGGCCTGTGCATCCCTGGAGCTCGATCACCCCCATTCCGGACCCCCTACCGGCATTACGGGCGCTCTGCAAAAACCTTGGGTCTTCGCGGAGTATACCGGAAATCGCCGTTACCTTTTCCGGTTCCAGCCCCATTTCGACAGAAGCGGAAAAGGACCTTCGCGCAGAAATGCCTAAAGAAAAGCCTATGGCAGCGGCTGTCGCGAGAATTCCCAATTTTTTGAAGAGCATGGATTGCGTACCGGGAAGGCTGTTCACGGTTCTAAGAAAGCCGTCTACTAAAATTAGGACTAAAAGCAACCACAAAAGGAAATACTGCCCAGGAGAAAAAGATATTAACAGGGGATAAGCGTAATAAGAGAGCGCCATGGCAAATGCAGCGGCTACGGGAGGATATATCAGGCTTTACCCCTTAGAACCCGGCTCACGAGACCTCAGTGTCGGCGGCAAATAATTCTTCGCCGTCTTCTTCCGGCTCTACTTCCGTGGCCATTTCCTCAGCTTCCTCTCCAAGTACCCTAAAAGGAAGATCTTCCTCGTTTTCCGGACTCATACCGAAAACTTCTCCAAGTATCTGATTCCTGATTTCTATAGGCAGGGGATCAGCTTCAACATGAAGCAGGGATACGTTCGCATCTTCCTTGTAATCAACCGAGCGGACAGTACCGGACATGCTTATAAGTGAACCATTCAGATGAAACTGCGCCTTAATACGCAAGCCCGGCTGGGCTTTTCCTCCGATTTTTATGGCACAGCCGGTATCGGAAAGGTCCTTAATAAAGCATTTGAGGCCGGGTTTGTCTTCTATCGTGTTTACCTCTTCTTCGTTCTGAACCGGGTAGAGAAAGGCTGCCTTGTGCTTCTTTACCCTTACGGATTTCCGTTTTTGGGTTCTAAAAAGAGAATCGTTTTGAGAAATTTTAAGAGAGGCAATGCCCTTGGAAAAGACTTCGTCCAGAACCTCAGAATCAAAAACATAGCCCGCGTCCTCATCACGCCAAAAGTAAACGGAAAGCTTCATCCCCTGCCAGGAAAAAGTTGCAGGCAGTTTACTGTTTACCGGTCGCGATATTGCAATGTAAGCGTTGGTATTTTTTACGACTTGCGACATATAAACGCCGTAACCTTTTACCAAAATCCGCAAATTCTGCCCGTCGCTTATCTGCCTGGAATTGGAAATGCCGTTCTTTATCCTGGGTTTGTTCATCTCGATTTTCTTTCTGAAATCATAAAGTTTGGACAGAAAATCCTGGTTTGCCTTTTCATTTTCGGTTCCGGACAAACGCAGGCTCCTGACCAGCTCCCTGATGCACGCATCCAGCTGGTTGTTGGAAAAAAACAGGGTTGTCGGATCTTCCAGTTTTGATCTGGTAGCCAGACGCTGAAGAAGCTCGATTTCCTTGAAAGAAAAACCCGAATCCTTTCCTTTCGCGTAAAATTGAACCCAGCCCTTTTTATTGTGGTCGGTAATTGAAAGGAGGAGAATTGCTAAAAGAGAGCCAGCTATGGCGATAACCAACACGGGAATCAGCATACTATTCTATTTCCTAGTAGTAGTAGTATAATTATAGTATATTATAATAGATATTGATATACTGTCAAAAGGAGAAGCGGAACTTGTTCCGGCGGAATAAATTCCGGCGAACAAGTTCGATTGGATATGGAGCCTTTGATCCTGTATTTTGTTCTTTTTTTCCCGGGAATTTATTCAAACGGAATTTGGGCAGGGAATGAAATCGCCGAAACAATCCCGTTTTCCTTGGTTGGGGAGCTTGGCAGAACCCTAACCTACACTATTCCGGCACTGGCTCTGTTATGGTACATTTTCCCGGACAAAAAAGGCTTTTCGGCCCTTAAACAGGAAAAACTCCAAAAACGGGACTTTTTACCCTTTGCCATAGGCCTTCCCGGCCTTATTCTCATAGGCCTGGGCATTTCATTTTTACTCTCTTTTTTCTATCTGCGCTACGGGCTGGCCCTGCCCGCCAGGGTAGAAGCGCCGGTTTCGGTCTTGGGCTGGATAGTGATGGTTTTTTCCTGCCTGGGAACCGGTTATCTGGAAGAGAGCTATTTCAGGTACTACCTTCTTAATAAGCTTGAAAAACAGCAGCCAAAAATACTGATGAGGGTAATCTTTTCAACAATTCTTTTTTCGCTTTGCCACATTTTTGAAGGCCCCTGGGGTATAATAAACGCAATGCTCGCGGGTTTCTTCCTTTCGTGGCTTTACGACAGGTTTAGATCCCTTCACGGGGTAGCATGGGCCCATGGGGCCTATAATATTTTTGTTTACTTTATAGGGGGCTTAGTATGAAAGTAGGAACAGTCAAGGAAATCAAAAAACACGAATACCGTGTCGGCTTGACTCCAAATGCTGTGGGGGCGTACATAAATGCCGGAAACACCGTCTTTGTGGAAAAAGGCGCCGGGGAAGGATCAGGCTATACCGACGATCAGTACGTCACTGCCGGGGCAAAAATCCTGCCGACAGCCAAGGATGTATGGGCGGAGGCAGAAATGCTGGTGAAGGTTAAGGAACCGCTCGAAGCCGAATACGGCCTTATCCGCGAAAACCAGATTCTGTACACCTATCTGCACCTTGCGCCGGACAAGCCGCAGACCGAAGCGCTTTTAAAGGCGAAGTGCATTGCCGTCGCTTACGAGACCATCAGGGACAAAAAGGGCCAGCTTCCCTGCCTTAAGCCCATGAGCCAGATTGCGGGCCGCCTGGCGATACAGGAAGGGGCAAAATACCTTGAAAAGCCGATGGGCGGCAGGGGCGTACTGCTCTCCGGCGTTCCCGGCGTTCCCCACGCGGAAATCGTGGTACTGGGCGCGGGCGTTGTCGGCGCAAACGCGGTAAAAATCGCGGTAGGCGCCGGTGCCCATGTTACGGTTGTGGATATTGACGTTGACAAGCTGGAATACCTGGAAGACATCTACGGTTCAAAAATTACCACGCTCTATTCAACGCCGGAAAACATCTTTGAAATTTTACCCAAGGCGGATTTGGTTATCGGCGCGGTTCTTATTCCCGGTTCCTCGACCCCCAAGCTCATCCAAAACAAACACCTGCCCAATATGAAAAAAGGCTCGGTTATCGTGGATGTCGCCATTGATCAGGGCGGTTGTACTGAGGCAAGCCGTGTTACTTATCATAACGAACCGATCTATGAGCAGAACGGCGTAATGTTTTATTGTGTAGGCAATATGCCCGGCGCGGTAGCCTACACTTCGACAAACGCCCTGGGCAATTCCACACTCCGCTACGGCCTTTCCATGGCGAAGCTGGGCGTCGAAGCTGCGCTGAAAAAGGACGCGGGTCTTTTGGAGGGCCTAAACGTGTATAAGGGCCTTGTTACCTACCCGGGCGTCGCGGAAGCGCATGGGCTGAAATGTACCCCGGCAGCTGAGGCGATTAAGTAAGGAATTATAGGGACTGGGGATCGGGGACTAGGGACTAAGGTCTTTGTTTGGGAGCGTAGTGCAAAACTATCAAGCATAATGATCGTAGGTTATCCCTGTTCCCCATTCCCTACAATAATAATATTAAAAAAGGAGCAAACAGCATGAAAAAGTTTATTTCCGATATACCAAGCCACGATGCTTCAGTAAGTCCTATAGACGATTATGGCAAAGCGAAAAAATTCCAGTACGTATCCATCGGCGATCATTATTTTTTTTACCGATGGCTGTTATTTATGATCAGGTATATTCCCATAAAAAACATAGCGCGGTGTTATATAAGAGTGGACATCTGTACTACCGGTTGTTGTGTCGGTGTGCCTTTTGACTCAAAATCTCTTGTGCTGGTTACAGATAACGGCAAGCAGAAAAAACTGTGGCTTGATGACAGATCCGTTCTTAATTCCATTATAGAAGAATTGAAGCAAAAGAATAATAATATAGCCGTCGGTTACGCTCAGAAAACCGTACAAAACAGTGGGCATCCCAGTATGGCATAAATTATGCTTCTGAACCTTGAACACAGAAAGACGCACAAGGATATAGAAGTATCAATTATATATCCTGAAAAAAATAGAACCGTTGAAAGGCTTGTCTCATTTATCAATTCACTTAGCATAAAAATAGAAGGCTATACAGAGGACAGCATAAAACAGATAAACGTGCCTGATATATATTATATAGAAAGCGAAGACAAAATAGCGGTGATTTATTGTGAAAATGAATATTACAGAACCAAATACAGATTGTATCAAATTAGTGAAAAATTTAACGGATTGGGTTTTGTGCAAATAAGCAAATATTGCCTGATAAATATAAACAAACTTGATAAAATAATACCGTTGTCCAACAAGCGCATGGAAGCCATACTAAAAAACGGAAAACGGGTTTTTATTACCAGGAAATACCTATACGACATAAAAAAGGTATTACAGGAGAATCTTGATGAAAACTGATGATCTAAAGAAAATTATTTTGTATATATTTGCCAGCACTGGAGCGGTATTGTTTCTTTTAACAATTTTTATCATGTTCAAAGAAGATAAAAATATCAACGCAAATACCATTCTGCAAATAATCGGGGCAAATACCGTAATTACCATAGGTCTCCATTTGTCTCAGAAGATAGAAAGCCGTTTTGCAATTCTGGAATTCCTGCTTGATATTGGTTTTATGTCGGCAGTTATTGTTGTATCGGATATATTATTTAAATGGTATTATCACGTACCGGTATGGGTTCCCCTTGTCATTGTGCTTTTGGTCTATATATTATTCTATTTACTTGATATTATCAGAGTTCGCAAGGATATAAAAGAAATAAACAAATTACTGCAAAAACTCAGGGAAAAAGAAGACAGCTCTGCATCTTAGTACTCAATTCAGGCGTGTTGGTATAATTTCTATTCACAAAGGGCCTAACAATTCCTATAAATATCTTTATAGGAGGAGTAATAATGAAAACCGTTATTTTTATGTTGCTTTGTATTATTGTCGTAAATGGAATCTGGGCAGAAGAAAACGAAGGAATTCAAACACAAACCGATTTAAAATTAGTTTTTTCTACAGTAAGGGAAATGCAATTCGGACTTGAAAAAAGAATTGTTTTCCCGTTTTTACAGGGTACAAGCGCAATGACTGCTGACAATAATATTACACTGAAGATTGGCGCAGAAGTTACGCCGATATCATTTGAAATATTAGCCGACACTGTCTGGACACCTATTGCTTTTTTTAAGTTATCCCTGGGTTCACAGATAGGAAGCGGCTTGAATTATGATTTATTCGGCACTCGTATGAACGGTATGGGTTTGTATCGTTACATGGAATCGGGAAATCCGCAAGAATGGGCGGATGGTTCCGGTTTTGACGGCGTTGTATGGAAAGCTCATTTCGGCGCAACTATACAATTTGACCTCGCGGCGATTGTTCCGGGCGATTGGAATCACATTGTTATGAAATTTGATAATTTTTTGAACTATCAAAATTATACCAGAGCGCGGGGAAACGAACAGTGGTATTTCAAGGCTGACGACGGCATAAATCAAAATAGTTTCGGTTATTATTTCTCAGGGTTTTTTGGCTATCAGATGCCTATATTCCTTAATATGGCGGGAATTCAAATTGAATCGTCGCTTCCGTTATATAATCCCCAATCGGGCGAATCGCTTGCCAACAGAGAGCCGGAAATGCTATGTTCACTTGTTGCGAATTTCAATTTTAGCAAGCGTTTTAACTTCATGGTAATCCCCCAGTTAAGCAATCGCCTCATACATCCGGTTACGTTAGATTTTCAGCGGCAATGGCAAAAATATCGTGTCTTGTTTATTTGTACATGGCACCTGGAGGGCGCGTCATAATTACTTCGTTCTAGCCTTCGGCTTCTTTCCTGATAGCCTCTCTATTTGGTTAAGGTGGTAAAACTGCTATACTTGACCGTAGCGCTTCCGTTGGTAAAATTCACTGTGGCGAATCTAACCGCTTGATTGTTTCTATCCCATGGGTCTCCGTCGTCCATTGACATCAAAATTACTTGCCGTTTGCCTGAGCCCGTCCAGGCACCCCCTCCGTAAGTGAATACCTCCAATTTAAAAACGTTTCCATTGTTTACATTTGTTTCCTTTGCTTCAGGCATACCAACGGCAAAAATAACGCTCCCGATTCCTGAAGATGCTGTTATCTCATCGCTTTTTTTGGGCACCGATGCAGTAAAACTTTTTTTCGGCAGTCCTGTGATTGTCAGCGTGCCATGCTCGCTGCTGGCGCTTTTGGCCGTTGTGCCGCCGCCTCCGTCCCCTTCGCCGTTGCTACTCGTTGAGCCCTTGCCGCATCCAACAACCGCAAACCCCAATGCCAGCACAATTGCCAGCATTACCAGCAAGAATTTCCTGTTTTTCATTGTTTACTCTTTTAAAGTAGGGAATGGGGAACAGGGAATGGGGGCATTGTCAGAAAGCAGAGCGTCTTACCAAAACGCCGTTATTGCTAACAACTACCCTAGTCCCTAGTCCCCGATCCCTAGTCCCTTTATTCTGGTTTCGGGCCGTATTTGTTTTCCCTTGGGTCTCCTTCGCGGAACCAAAACAATGCAAGGATAATAAAGCCTACGAGGCCGACGACGCCGAAAAAGCCGGAAAGCCTATTAAGGGCAGCAAGCTTTTTGGCGCTTGTTATGTAGCTATTCATGTCAGCCATGACGGTGTACGGGTTCACAGTAGTGGGAACGCGGCTTACAACAAAACCTGTAATGAAATTGATGATTACCAGGGGGATGAAGCCTACAAGATAAGGAATCATAAGCTTGCCTGATTTGTTCACGTCATGCAGACGCCTGATCCCTACCGAAAGACTGAGGGCAATGGTTGCAAGCTGAAAAAGGGTTACTACGATGGCAAAGAGTTTTCCAAGATATGGGATTGCCGACAGTATGCCTAAAGCGAGGCCCACAATAAAAACGGCAATCACAAACCTCCAAAACTCTTTTCGGCTTGAGCGTCCTTTGAAATCATTGAATTTTTTTACTACGGTAAGGCCGTTATCAAGTAACCCTTTAAAAAACGCTTCCATAAAAACTCCTTAAAAAAGGGAATAGGGGTTGGGGAATAGGGAATGGGGTTGTTGTCAGTAATCTGTGCATGACAAAAACAAAGCTTTGATTACTAACCAATGTTCCCATTCCCTGCTCCCTATTCCCCATTCCCTGTTTACTTCTACTGAATACCGGCCCTTATAAAATTTCCACCATTCGAAGTAAAGGTGTTTCCGTCTGGGCTCATGGTGATTGTAAGATTCGCCCATCTTGTACCTATGGCAACATTAGGATTGGAAGTATTAAATGTAACTTCCAATACCTGTCCTGACCATGTTAAATTGCCCGTACTTCTTAGATTGCGAAAATATTGGTCGCCGACTTTAATAATGCCTTTGTCTTTTGCACTCTGCCAGTTAGGAGGAGAAATATTTTTAGCAAAATCACTAAAAACAGCGGTACTGCCGCTGAAAGAAAGAAATACATTACCATCAGGCTGAAGCCTCCAACTGCCGTCAAGCGTGGGGACGAGTTGCAGTACCACCCTGCCATTCGACGATGATTCCACGCGATAAGTCTGGCCGCCTAACTGGACGGTTTCGCCCGCCTTTTGCGCGAAGACCGCGCCTGTTCCGACGACGATGAACAATACAATGCTCATCAACACTTTCTTTTTCATCTTTTTTCTCCATATCTTCTATAAAAAATCTTTTTTTTATCCGGCAACGCCGGGGGTTTCCAAATCAATTAACTTGTGGTTTGCTCTTTTTCATGCTACACTTGCCTCATGACCATTGAACAAACAGTAACTATACCGGCTGACTACCGGATATTCATCGAGTTGCCTCGTTCTGTTCCAAGCGGCGTTAAGACAAGCATAAAAATCAACATCCCCGCGTCTGACAGGATTGACGAAGTCAGGCAGTTTCTTAGAAACGAAATGGCTCAAAACGGAACTACGGATGTTCCGGCGGTATCCGGCGATGGTTGGGAAGCCCATGTTCGGGAACGATATGCCGAACAAAGACAATATTCTGTGCGCTTACAGCAACAGAATATGCGATGCCGCTATTGATGGATTGCCTGAGAAGTACGCAGTTATTGGTTTTGACCGCGCTGGTAACCCTCTTGAACTTATGTACAATCCGGTAGACGATAACACTATTTCCGTTTTTCATGCGATGGGGGCTCGCAAGAGTTTCATTAAAATGCTTGGTCTTTAACAGGAGATAATTATGGCAAGATTGACCGAAGAAGAAGCATGGGCGCTTGACGATTATGTTACCAACAATGAAATTACGCTTGGCGCTAACGGAACCGGCTGGCTTGCACAGCGGGAATTGCGCCTTATGGGGCTGTCGAATACGACTGTCAATTACCTTTTTACCAAGGCGGCGGCCGACCACAAAACCCCCGCCCAGCTCATTGACGAACTGGTAGGGAAAGAAATAGCCGCAGCCGATTAATTCCGTATCATTCATTCCCCATTCCTCCTCTTTAGGCCGCATGGATGCGGCTGTTTGTTGGCTTTAGCTGGAGTTTGCAAGCTGTCGATAGACAGCAGCAAACTCCGATGACAAAAATCGTCAAGGACGACGATTTTTGTCAAAACGCCCGCACGGCCCGCACGTTGTTGGCGTAGTCCTTGTAGCCGATGTACTGTTTGCCGTCGCTGAACGACCTGCTCAATGCGAGGGAATAGTTGCCTGAGTCCTGCGTCGAAGACCAGTAAAATCCGTCCGTAAAGCCGCCAAGCCCCTTCTGGTACAGGTTTTTGTACATCAAGTCCAGCTCGTCGATGCCGGGCAAAAACCAGTCAGCGTAATCGTTGACATTCAGGCTGGCGCACAGCCGCGCCGCGCTTTCGTTTGTCCCCAAAGCCGCGACAATGAGCCGGGTGTTCCGCCTGCCGCTTCCGACCTCTGTCCCGATTCCGGCGACATTCGTTTCGTACCACCCCCAATCGGCGGTGAATTCCGTCTTGGCGGGGGCGGTCTCCAGATACCGCCAGCCGTCCGAGACAAAGCCCTTGTCGTAAAATACGATGCCTCCCGCAGAGCCGGTGTCCCCTGGCTTGTAGGTCTGGGTCTGGGCGAAAAGCCCTGTGCAGACAAAAAATGCAAAAAGAACAATAATTGCCTTCTTCATAGTGAAAAATGCTACACGGTATCAAAAGAAAAACAGTGTTGTCGATGCTCATTTTTTGACCATCGACGCTCATTTAATGACCATCGACGCTCATTTAATTAGCGTTAATGCTAATTTTATTGTCGTTTTAGACAGCGGGCTCCGGCTTTATAAGCCCTTCGCTTACCGCATAGATGGCGAATTTTGAAATGCTGTCAAAGCCCGTTTTGTCCAATATTGAGGTTATGTGCCTTCCGACCGTCGATTCCGACACGCCAAGTTTGGCCGCAATTTCGTCTCGTTCCATGCCGTTGCAAACCATACTGATTACGTCAAGCTCTTTTTCGTTAAATTGCGCGTCAAGGGGCAAATGGCCCTCCGGGCCCGGGTAAAAGCCGTTCCCCTGCATGGTGCTGCGGATTACATAAAACAAATGCTCGTAGCCCGAATCTTTATAAACAAAACTGTGCGCCCCGGCTTTTCTGGCTTTGTCAATAAATGTCATTTCCGGCAGGGCCGTCATTACCACTATTTTTACATCGGGGAATTCTTTGCGTATTTGCGCAGTATAGGCTATGCCTGACGCGTTGTTTTTCGTTACTACGTCCATAAGCACGAGGTCGGGCTGTAACTGGCGGCACAGTTCCGGCGTTTTTGCGGCATCGTCCGTTGCCCCCGCGACTTGCATGTCGTTCTGTTCGCCGATAACCTTTTCCAGCGATTCGCGCAGAATGGTCTGGTCTTCCACGACAAGAATTTTAATCATCTTCTAAACCTCCGACATAGTTTTCCAGCGTTTCAAGGGCTTTTTCGGCATTGCCGGCCATCCGCAAATCGTAGAGCTTTAGGTACAGTTCGCGCTCGCGGGGGCTTAGGCTTTTCGCTCTCAGCTCTGCCAATATATTTTTGGAAGCGGCGGCATCGCCGTCCTGCATTGCCTTTTTAAGCCGCCGTAAAAGCAGGCCCACAGTTTCACCTTCTGCCCCCCCGTTGTCCGCTTTCCTCCGGTGCATGGCCGCCAGGTTTTCGCAAAAAGCGGGAAGCATCGCGAGTATCTTTTGCGCGTCTTCGCTCCGTCCGGCTTCTACCAGCAGGGCTTTGTCCGCTTGCAAGTCATCAGGCAGTTTGTCAAAAGACTCGACCAATGCCGTAAACCGCCCGTAGTATTCCGCGTCAATTTCCAGCCCGCTTGAAGTTTTGCTCATCTGGAAAGCGGCGCGGTAATGGTTTAGTTTGTCCAGCCGCCGCGCCTCAATTTCCAATGAAAGGGGACTGGGGTTGTTGAGCCATTTGTTGATAATTGCGTCTAACGCTTCGGGGCTTATCGGCTTTGAAAGGTAATCTTCAAAGCCTTGTTCAAGGTAATATTCCCTCATTCCCCGCAGGGCATTCGCCGTCAGCGCGACAATGGGCGTTTGGGCATGGCCTTCCATTTTGCGGATAGCCGCAGCGGTTTCGATGCCGTCCATTTCGGGCATCATGTGATCCATGAATATAAGGCCGTAGCTGTTGTTCTTAACTAATTCCACGGCTTCCCGCCCGGAAGCGGCGGTATCTACCTGTAGGCCGTATGGGGCAAGCAGTCCCCGCGCCACAAGAAGGTTCGCGGGCAGGTCGTCCACCACCAATACCTGAGCGTGTGGCAGCCAGGAACGGCTAATAATTTTATCTTTACCACCGACGCATAACTGAAATTGCGCAGGGCTTCGGCGGTTTCATCCCCTATGCCGAGGTGCAGACTATTAGTCTGTCCATAGGAAATGTCCGCGATGCCCTGTATTATTTCCGCGGTAAAGACCGAGCCTTTTCCGTATTCGCTTTCCACGCCGATGCTGCCGCCCATCATTTCCACGAGGTTTTTTGTGATTGCCAAGCCCAGGCCGGTTCCCCCGGCTTTGCGCTTTGCCCCGGTATCAAGCTGGGCGTAGCTGGCAAACAGCTTTTTTATGTCCTCGACGCGTATGCCTATGCCGGTATCCCGCACGGTAAAAACCAGCCTGGCCATGCCGATCAGGATGCTGTCGATGGGCACGCTTCCCCCGGACTGCTCCTCAAGGACTTTAGTCCTCTGCCTGTTCCTTTGCCTCTTCCAAAGATGGAAATATGCGACTTCGTAAACGAGAAGGTAGGTGGCATAAATCCCGGTTATTGCGTTCCATATGTTGCTGACTTCCTCACCGTATTGGCGGCAAAAAAGGGCCTGGGTCAGGCAAATAAAAATGCTGAACGCCGCATAGCCCCGGCTTGTTTTTGTGGTCTTTCCCATCCTGCCCAAAGCTTCCAAAAACATTCCGAATGCCGGGATGGCCAGCATCAGGGAGCCGAATTCCAGGCGCTTGGAAATGTCGGAATTGGAAACCAGCGAATTAATCAGCCCCTGCAAACTGACGATATAGACGCAGATAAGGAGCGAGAAAAGCCCAAAGTAGAGGTAAAACGCTTCAGTCTTCTTTTTGACGGAGAAGAACAGCATAAGGTAATAGATGCCGGTAAAGGCGAAGAAGCCGCACAGGAATATGTACAGGTAATCGAAGCGGCTGGTTTCTATGTTCCTAATATTGTCTATATCATTTGTTTTATAAGTATGATGGCAACATTATCCTTATTATATGGATTTAAGAAGAATCCTGGCTCAAAATATAAAAAACTCAAGAAAAAATCTGCAGGTATCAAGGGCTAAACTCGCCGAAAATGCCGGAGTCTCTTTGCCTTATCTGGCGGATATTGAGAGGTGCAGGACATGGGTGATTGATAAAACCCTTCAAGGCCTTGCTGATGTTCTAAACCTCGAACCTTACGAATTAATATGTGCTGATATGGAAAATAAAAAAGAGAAAAGCCGGGGACAAAGCAAAGAAAGTCGTAAGCAAATGTCGGAAGCAGTTACCGGTAAAAAGATATTACTTTGCAAAACGGTAGAAAATGTAATGGAAGACCTGATTTTGGAATTAGTAAAAAAAGCGCCATAATGCAGTCGTTGTTTTAAGGGTTTAAATTCCGGCTTATCTCATCCCCGTCAACTCTCTATACGCCATCTCCGCGAAACCAAAATTCGCGTTTTGTGCAAAGGCTTTGGCGTATTCGTCGTAGAGCATGTCCTCGTAAACTTCCCCTGCAAAGCCCGTGTCTATAAGGCTGTTTTTTTGAACCGTAGACCTCATGCTTTTAATCAGGTTTTTGATTAAAAAGGTTTCAAGCTCCATGCAAGCTTCATAGAGCTTGTCGGTTTTGTCGATAGGAGTTTTTTTTGTGGAAGGAAAACTATTGCTGGAAGCCTCTTTCGCCTGTGACGTTTTTAAAAGCTTTTCAAATGTGCTTGTTGTCCCGCTTTGAACTTCGGGAACAGAAGTGGAAGAAAATGGAACATATTCCTGATTTACGTACTGAACACCCAAAGCACTTATATCCATAAAATTAACTCCTATTCCCTCCCATACACGCTAACATAACTCCGAATATTTCTCACAAAGGCACAAAGTTCACAAAGCTCACAGAGAAAAACAAGAAAATTTCCATAATTTTTGAGCTCTTGAAATATTAAAAGACCTAAAGGTAAAGCGGAATTCACAAATCAAGCCCAACGCTTTGTGTTCTTTGTGCACTCTGTGCCTCCGTGTGAGTTCTTTTGGGATCGATCTATTTCTTAAATTAACGCACATGGTGCCAACTCCCTATTATCTCTTCAAACTTGTTGCCGTTCCAAGCATATTGTCGCTGGTCTGTATCGTTCTGGAATTGAACTCGTAGGCGCGCTGGGCGACGATAAGGTCGACCATTTCGCGAACCACCGAGATATTCGACATCTCCAAAAATTTGTGCGCAATCTTGCCCATGCCCTCGTAGCCGGGTACGCCGGGAATAGGATCCCCTGAGGCGGCGGTTATCTTAAAAAGGTTTTCCCCGATGGCGGTAAGGCCCACCGGGTTAGGAAAGCGGTACAGCTCGATCTGACCGATCTGGATTGGCTCGTCGTCAATCTGCGGCACGACAACGGAAACCCTGCCGTCCTGGGACACGGTAACCGAATTGGGAAGGAAATTCTCAGGCATCACGATGTCCGGCAACAGCCAGTAACCGTTGCTTGTAACCATCCGGCCTGTTTCGTCTATCTTGAAATTCCCGTTTCTGGTATAGGCCCAGGTACCGTCGTACATCTGTATCCTAAAAAAGCCGTCCCCTTCGATTGCCATGTCGGTCGGCACTTCGGTATTTTGAAGGGCCCCCTGGGAAAAAACCCTCTGAGTGTCGGCGAGCTTTACGCCGTGCCCCATTTGAATTCCCACCGGTACAACGGTGTCTTCGGTCGCTGGGGTTCCCGCAGTTTTTACGGTTTGATAGATAAGGTCTTCAAAGTCCGCGCGCATCTTTTTATATCCGGCAGTGTTGACGTTTGCCAGGTTATTGGAAATCGTGTCGATATTGGCCTGCTGGCCTATCATGCCGGAAGCGCCGGTCCACAAACTTCTAACCATTGTCTACCTCTCTTAAACCTTGGCTACCTGATTGATCAGAACGCCAAGCATAGTATCGTGGGTTTGTATAACTTTTTGATTTGCCTCGTAGGCGCGGTTTACTTCGATCATCTGCACCATTTCGCGGACAGGTTCCACATTGGCCGCTTCCACAAAGCCCTGTATTACCTTCGGCCTGTCTTCTACTTCCATAATCATGGCAGGCCCGGAAGTTTCAGTTTCATAATAAAGACTGGAACCCTGCTTCTTTAAATATCTGTCAATGTCAAAATCAACCACTTTGAGAATATCCAGCAAGACGGGGTCGGACCAGGTGTTGCCTTCCCTTGATACAAGGACATTGGGATCATCATCGTCATATTCGGCGTTGATCCAAATCCGCCCTAACTTGTCTATCTGGAAATTATTGGCCTTTACCCGGATTGGCCCGTTCTCGCCCATAACGGGGTAGCCTTCTTTTGTTTCAAGGAAGCCTTCTTTTCCAAGCTGGAATGAGCCGTTTCTGGTGTACCGTTCGCCCCAGGGGGTACTGACGGCAAGGAAGCCCTTCCCGTCCAGCGCTATGTCAAAATCGCTTTGGGTTTCCTTGAGCGCGCCCTGCTCAAAACTGACATAAAGCTCGTTAAGCTCGACTCCGGTTCCAAGTTTGCCGATTATCGGCGCGGCATCCCCCGAACCAAAGGGATGCGGGTACTGGCCGTCGTCCTTCATGCGCCGCAAAAGCAGTTCCGGAAAAGCCTTGAAAGAGGCCTGTTCCCTCTTATAGCCGTCTGTATCCACATTCGCAAGATTATTCGCCACCGCGTCCAGGCGCCACTGCTGGGCCCTCATCCCGCTTACTGCGGTGTACCACCCTCTTACCATATACTGAATATCGGTAATTTTGTTATCATTACTTAATGAGTGCGGCATCTTCAGTTGAACAAAATAGAGATAAGCAAGACAAATCCAGACATAAATTTTCCGGCCAGCTCGCGGTTCTCGCCACCGCCGTTTTGTGGAGCACATCGGGCATAGCGATCAAGGTAAATATCTGGCATCCCATGGTCATAGCCGGTTTCAGGAGCCTTCTGGCGGCTGTTTTTATGCTTGTCGTCCGCCTTGTTACCAGGACGCGCATGGACAAGCAAAACGAGCGTTTTCCCTTCTGGGCCGCCTCTTTGGCTTTTGCTTCCTGCATGATTTGTTTTATAACCGCCAACAAGCTTACCACTTCTGCCAATGTAATAAT
>Ga0268262_10002052_pt1 | contig 23750 bp, 17 predicted proteins | sample TergutNc150P3_FD_190354 | JGI IMG/M metagenome (GOLD analysis project Ga0268262, IMG submission 190354) | Nasutitermes corniger P3 segment gut microbial community from laboratory colony in Florida, USA - Nc150 P3 (SPAdes) (version 2) | ecosystem: Host-associated > Arthropoda: Insects >...
CAGCGTCGTAACCAGTCGTGTTCGGGTTGGAATACACCGCGCCGCCGCCCGCTAGGTCACGCCCGGCCACCTGCGCCTGTTCCTTTGCCGCCAGGGTGCCGTATGCCGTTTCCATCGCGGTTTTCAATGTGGATACGGAATAGTAGTTGCTGTAAGTTTGATCCCAGACTGGATTGAATTGAGATGTGCCGTAGTCTGTGCTGTTTGCCAGCAGCAGCGTGAGCTTGCCGCTTGTGGGTGCCACGCCTGTGCCGTTGTAGCCAATGACGGCCCACTGCTTGCCGCCAAAGCCCACCTTGGTTGGCGTGGCCGAGCTTGTGCCCAGCACGATGCTTGGGAGGGTTGCCTGGATGTTGACGTCCGCCGCGCTGGCGGCGGTGCCCAGCAGCCCGAAGGCCAGGGCCAATGTGAGTAGGATGCCGAGTACGCGCTTGCTTTTCATGCTGATCTCTCCTTTATGTAATATTTTTTTGTGCTCCGCACCACCCCCTCGGCGCCAGCGGCTCCCGCAGGAGACGTTGGAGACGTTGGAGACAGCAAGCGCCGAGGGGGTGGTGCGGAGCATAAAGGTTTAAACCACAAAAAAGACGACCCCCGTCAGGAAGCCGCCTGTTCAGCTTAATTTATTGCATGCCTTCGCCCTAGCCCGCTTGCTTGCTTGCTTGCTTGCTTGCTTGCTTGCTTGCTTGCTTGCTTGCTTGCTTGCTTGCTTGCTTGCTTGCTTGCTTGCTAATAATTATAGTACGCTGTGGCATGCGTGTCAAGCCTTTCCGTGTAAACTTTATATGAAGAGTATAGCACAAGCGCGAGGGGATGTCAAGGAAAATTTTTGCGGGGAAAAGAAATTTTCGCAAACTTTTATTTGCATTTCCCCGCAAGCCTTGTTATAATAGAGTTGTATTTCTTTATCCCGGAGGGCACGCCATTGCATTCCCGCTTAAAACGTATCCTCGCCCTGCCGCTGGCCCTCGTGCTGGCGGCGGGCCTCGGCGCGTGCCGCAAGAGCCCCCCGGAGGGCGCCGTGACCACCGCCCCCCCGGCAAGCCAGGCACCGCCCCGGGACACCCTCACCCTCCCCTTCGCCCGGCAGGACGTCCTCAACCCCTACGCGCTGACGGCGGCGCTCAACCGGAGCTTAAGCACGCTGCTCTACGAGGGCCTCTTCCTCGTCGACGAGACCTGGAAAGCCCGGCCCGTGCTGGCCGAAGCGATCGAGCAGACGGCCCCGCTGGCCTGGCTCGTCACCCTGCGGCCCGGGCGGGTATTCCATAACGGCGCGGCGGTCACGGCCGAGGACGTCGCCTACTCCTTCCGCAAGGCCCAATCCACGCCCGATTTCCAGGCCCGGCTGGCGGATGTCTCGAAATGCGTTGCCGTAGATGGGGCCGTGGAGCTCACCCTGCGGGCCGCGAACCAGTATATCGCCGCCAACCTGGACTTCCCCATCGTCCCGGCAAACAGCGCGGAAACCGGCCTGCTGCCCGAGGCAAAGGGCGGGTACCTCTTCACGGAAGCGAGCACGCCCCCCGGCACGGGCAGGTATCAGCTATCCGAGCGCGACAGCGCGTTCGTGCTGGAATACGACCCGCGCCACCCCGGCCCCGCGCCCACGATCACCACGGTGGAGCTGTACGGCACGCGCAATTCCGGCGCGCTGCTCTACGGCCTGGAGATGGGCAGCTACCAGTTCGCCTACGACGACCCGGGCGAAAGCGAGGCCGCGCGGGTCAACGCCGCCACCATGCGCGTGCCCACCACGAACCTGGTCTACCTCGGCTTCAACGCCAATCACGGCGCTTTGCAGGAGCCCGGCGTGCGCGCGGCCCTCGGCGCGTGCATCAACAAGGCCGCGCTGCTCAACGAGGCCTTCCGCAGCTACGCCCGCCCCACGGACACCCCCTTCCCGCCCGGCTGGCACGGCGTGACGCAGGGCGATTTCGACAAGCCCTACAACGCCGCGGGCGCGAGGAAAGCATTGGAGGACCTCGGCTATACGGAGCTGAACAACGGCGTGCGCGGCTCCAGGCACCGGCAGCTGAAGTTCACCCTGCTTGTCAACGGCGACAGCCCCGCCAAGCTGGCCGCCGCCCGCGCCGTGAAGGTCCAGCTGGGGACCTTCCAGATCGCGGTGGACGTGCAGGCGCTGCCCGGGGAGCAATATTTCGCCGCGGTGCGCGGCGGCTGGTTCGATATGTACATCGGCGAGGTGCGCCTCACGCCCGACTGCTCCCTCGCGCCGCTGCTGCTCTCCGGCGGCGCGGCTTCCGCCGGCGTCGATGTCTGGGGCGCGGCCTCCAGCGCCTACGGCCAGCTATTACAGGGGCTGGTCACCCCCGCGAAGTTCGTCAGCGTCTTCCAGGAGGAGCTGCCCTTCCTGCCCCTGGGCTACCGCGACGGCATGGCCGCCGCCGCGCGGGGCCTGCGCATCCCGCCGGGCATCCGGCGGGGCGACCTGTTCTGCGGGATCGCGGCATGGGAATTTTTAAATTAATTTAAAAAAATTTGATTTTTTGTAAGGATTTTACCGGTGCCCCGTCGACTAAGACAAGGAAGGTCCGTACACCGGAAGTATGAAGCATGATTGCTGGGAGAAACGCGTATGATTCGGCTGGAAAGCCACATGGGCCTCATCGAGGTCTCGCAGGATTACTTTGACGAGATGGTCGGCAACGCGGTGAAGGGCTGCTTTGGCGTGGCCGGCATGGCCCGCGGGCGGCGCGGCGCGGGCCTGCGGCGGCTCCAGGCCGTGCGCATCTACCGGGACGGCGGCGGCCTCTCGGTGGACCTGCGCATTCTGGTCACCTATGGGCTGAACATCTCCGCCATCGTGCGCAGCATCCACGCCCGGGTGACCTACACCCTGGAGGAGGCCACGGGCCTGGAGGTGCGCAAGGTCAACGTCTTCGTGGACGGCATGCCGCGCGAGGGCGGGAATTAATATGGTCAGCCGCTCCGCGGAACCTTCCTCAGTCAGCCCGAGGCTGACAGCTCCCTCCACGGGAGGGAGCCTGGGGGATTATGTGGCAAGCTTCTGCTGACATTTTCGCACTCGTTATGGCTTAAACCCCCAGGCTCCTCCCCGTGGGAGGAGCTGTCACCTCGGGTGACTGAGGAAGGTATCGCGGAGCGACAAGTGGCTTTGCAGCGTTCTTCATTGCGGAATAACCCGTTTGCAAAAGTAATTATATAAGGAGGACTATCGGTATGGGAGCTTGGGATATTAAGCTTTGGTTTGGAATGATTGGAGGATTTGCTTTGGGAGCGTTGGGTGGTCTTTTTTATCCCTTAATTTCACTGTGGAATTGGATAAGCCAACTTTTTTAGGAATACATCCTAGCCGCCCCCATTCATATTCCCGCCCCGCCCGCATAGGATGGTAAAAACACCGGGTGGGGCGATGGCATGACAAAAACCCTGGTATTGGCGGCCAACGCGGGGGCTTACTGCTACCCTTTCGCCAACAGCGCGCGCATCCGCGTCCTGCCGCCGGAGCACGGCATGCAGGCGGCGCGGTTTTTCGATAAGGTGATCCTCATCAACGGCGTGGCGGAGCGCTGGCTCTACGACCCGGCCCTGGAGGGCAAGGACAGCTACTACTTCCTGTGGGACCCCGCGCGCTGCCCGCACTACGCCCCGTGCCGCGCCACGCTGGCCCGCCTGAAAACGCGCCACAAGGTCTATTCCTTCCAGCGCGAGGACTGCGAAGAGCTTGGCCTGCACTTCAACTCCACGATGTACGCCCCGCCGCCGCCCGGCCTGCTGCCCCCCGCCCCGGAAATCCTGTATGACGTGCTCTTCCTGGGCGTGCCGAAGGACCGCCTGCCCCTGCTGCGCCGCCTGTACGGCCAGTTCACGGCCCAGGGGTTGCGCGTGAAATTCCAAATCGGCCTGGCGGGCGATGAGGGCATCTCCCCCGAGGAGGCCGTGGGCTGGCGCGTCACCCGGGAGTGGGTGCCCTACCTTTGGTACCTGCGCTGGGTGCGGCAGTCCCGCGCCATCCTGGACATCTACCAGGCCATCCAGACCGGCTTTTCCCTGCGGGTGATGGAGCACATTTTCTTCGGCAAAAAGCTCGTCACCGACAACGCCGTCATCAAGCAGGCGGAGTTCTATCATCCCAACAATATTTTCCTCCTGCGGGAGGACGATATCAACGCTTTGCCCGGCTGGCTGGACCTGCCCTTCGTGCCCGCCGCGGAAAGCGTCAAAGCATATTACAAGTTTGAGAATTGGGTGGAGCGGTTCGTATGAATTTGCAGACCAGCGTCCAGTACCTGAAGGGCGTCGGGGAGAAGCGCGCGGCCACGCTGCGCAAGCTGGGCATCCACACCCTGGGCGACCTCCTCGGCCACGTGCCGCGCGCCTACGAGGACTGGCGGAGCGTCACGCCCATCGCGCAGGCCCCCGCGGGCGAGCCCGTCTGCTTGCGCGCGCGGATCGACTATACCCCCACCGAGCACCATACCCGCACGGGCCTGGTCCTCTATAAAACCAAGGTGAGCGACGCTTCCGGTTCGCTCGCCCTCACCATTTTCAACAGCGGCTACCAGGCGGCGAAGCTCAAGGAGGGCGAGGAATACCTCTTCTACGGCAGGATCACCGAGAATTTCCTCTCCCGCGAGATGAGCGCCCCGCAGCTCGCCCCCTCCGGGGAGGCCCGCCTGCGGCCCGTCTACCCCCTCACGGCGGGCGTCACCAGCCGCCAGATGGAATCCCTCGTCGCCCGCGCCATGGAGCAGGTTGGGGCGCAGGTGAAAGAGTTCCTGCCCGAGGCGCTCCTGGCCGAGTATGAGCTCATGGGCCGCGCCGAGGCCCTGCGCGCCATCCACCGCCCCGCCGACATGGACGAGGCGTTGCGGGCGCGGCGGCGCTTGGCGTTCAACGAGCTGCTCACCCTGCAGCTGGGCTTGTCGCTGCTGCGCGAGGGCCGCGCGGAGGCGCAGGCCCCTCCCCTGCCCCCGGAGCCCGCCATGGAATTTCTCGAGCGCCTGCCCTTCGAGCCCACGGAGGCCCAGGCCCGTTCCGTGTGGGAGGCCTCCCGGGACGCGGCCAAATCGCGGCCCATGCGCCGCCTGCTGCAGGGCGACGTCGGCTCGGGCAAGACGGCGGTGGCCGCGGCCCTGCTCCATCAGGCGGCAAGCGCGGGCGCGCAGGGCGCCATGCTGGCCCCGACGGAGCTGCTGGCCCGCCAGCACTTCGAGACCCTCACGAAGCTGGGCCTCGCGCCCGCGCTGCTGGTCGGCTCCACCCCGGCGGCGCAAAAAAAGAAGCTCAAGGCAGCCCTGGCCGACGGCAGCGCCCCGCTGGTGGTGGGCACCCACGCCCTGCTGGAAAAGGACGTTCAATTCGCCAACCTCGCCCTGGTGATCGTCGACGAGCAGCATAGGTTTGGCGTGGAGCAGCGCGATCAATTAACAATGAACAATGAACAATTAACAATTGCGCCGCATGCTCTCGTCATGTCCGCCACGCCCATCCCCAGATCCCTGGCGATGATCATCTACGGCGACCTGGATATCTCCGTGCTTGACGAGCTGCCCCCGGGCCGTACGCCGGTGGAGACCTACCAGGTGCCCTCGAGCTACCGGGCACGGGCGTATAATTATGTCAAAAAGCACCTGGACCAGGGCCAACAGGGCTATATCGTCTGCCCCAGGGTGGATGAGGACGAGACGAGCGCGCTGGCCGCCGCGGCGCAGTTTTACGAGGAGCTCTCGCAGGAGGGGGCCTTTTCGGGCTACCGCGTGGGCCTGCTGCACGGCAAGCTGGGGGCGAAGCAGAAGGAGGAGGTCATGCGGGATTTCGCCGCGGGGGAGCTCCAGCTGCTGGTGGCCACCACCGTGGTGGAGGTGGGCGTGGACGTGCCCAACGCGGTGATCATGGTGGTGGAAAACGCGGAGCGCTTCGGGCTTTCGCAGCTGCACCAGCTGCGCGGGCGCGTTGGGCGCGGCGCGGCCAGGAGCACCTGCATCCTGATCTCCGACGCGGAAAACGAGGAGGCGCAGGCCCGCTTCGCCATCCTGAAGGAGACCAACGACGGCTTCGAGATCGCCCGCAGGGACCTGGAGCTGCGCGGCCCGGGCGAGTTCTTCGGCGCGCGCCAGCACGGCCTGCCCGAGCTGCGCCTGGCGGACCTCGCCACGGATACCGAGCTGCTGGCCCAAACCCGCGCGGCGGCGGCGGCCATCGCCGAAGAGGACCCAACCCTGGCCCTGCCCGAGCACCAGAACCTGAAAAAAGCCTGCGAAAAACTTTTTTCCAATGAATAAATGTCAAATGGTGTTGACAAGCAGGGCAATATCTATTAAAATAGAGATACTGAAAGCAGAATTTCGGTAAAAAAACACATTAAGGGGAGATTACATGAAACGCATCCTGGTTTTCCTGCTTGCGCTGTGCGCCATAGCCGCCTTCGCCGCCTGCGACAAGACACCCACGCTCGAGCCCACGGAGCCCGTGTTCAACACGGACGACTATACCACCACCGAGGCGCCGCCCACGGAAACTGAGCCGCCCGAGGAGACCACGGAGCCCATCGAAGAAACCACCGAAGCGCAGACGCCGGACCTCACCGCGATGGACAAGGAGCAGCTGGTCCAGTATTACAACGACGCCGTCAACGCGGTGCGGGCCGTCAAGCCCGCCTACACCAGGGAGGAGCGGCTCAAGATCAACGACTTCAAAAGCAGCATACTCGGCGGCATGCTGGACGGCCTTTTAAAAGATGTCGTGAAAAAAGCGATGCCCGGCGACCCGGTGGTTACCTCCAAGAAACAGGGCGAGAGCAACGTCGACCATTTCTTCATCGAGCAGGAGGTCTCCGCCGTGAACGCAAGCGACCTGAAGTCGATCACCGCGCGGAAGGAAGGCTCCAATTACGTCATCACCCTCACCCTGGGCAATGAAGTCAATCCCGCAAGGAAGGGCGCGAGCAGGTATTCCCGCGTATTCCAGATCCAAACGCGCCAGGACGTGCTGGACAACCTGGCGGGGAACGGCCTGAACGGCAGCGTCGACAGGACCACCCTGACCTACCGCGACGGCAGGGCGGTGGTCACGATCAACGAGAACGGCCAGATCATCAGGGCCAGCACCGAGTTTTTCGTGGACGCGACGAGCAAGCAGGCAAAGCTGAGCATCTTCACGTTCGACCTGACCGCCTACCAGCAGTCCAACTGGGAGTACACCAACTTCGTGTATTGAGGAATAGCCGGGTACCCCAAACCCTGAAATGCATACAGCCATTGTCAGCTCCGCCAAAATATCGGCGGAGCTGCGTTTATATCCATATCATATTACTAAAAAATGAATTTTTGTCTTCTCCCTCTTGCAAAACCACGGAGGCTGTGATATACTGGTAGCATTCTATTTGGGAGGTTTGATTCATGCTTGATTCCATCAAAAACTTGAAGCTGCGCGCCTGGGTCCGGGAAGTGGCCGAGCTGTGCCAGCCGGACAGCGTCTATCTCTGCGACGGCTCGCAGGAGGAATACGACAGGATGATCCGGATCACGGTGGACGCGGGGCTCGCCACGCCGCTGAACCCGGAGAAGAAGCCCGGCTGCTACCTCTTCCGCAGCGACCCCTCGGACGTGGCGCGCGTGGAGAAGCGCACCTTCATCGCCTGCAAAAACAAGGAGGACGCCGGCCCCACCAACAACTGGGTGGACCCCGGCGAGCTGAAGGCCACCATGACCGAGCTTTACCGCGGCTGCATGCGGGGCCGCACGATGTACGTCATCCCCTTCTCCATGGGCCCCGTGGGCTCCTACATCTCCAAGATCGGCGTGGAGATCACCGACAGCGAGTACGTGGTGATCAACATGCGCATCATGACCAGGATCGGCACGCGGGTGCTGGAGGCCCTGGGCGAGGACGGCGAGTTCGTCAAGTGCCTGCACTCGGTGGGCAAGCCCCTGGCGCCGGGCGAGAAGGACGACTGCTGGCCCTGCATGCCCAACGTGGACGAAAAATACATCAGCCACTTCCCCGAGGAGCGCACGATCTGGTCCATCGGCTCGGGCTACGGCGGCAACGCCCTGCTGGGCAAGAAGTGCTTCGCCCTGCGCATCGCGGGGGTGCAGGCGCGCGACGAGGGCTGGCTGGCCGAGCACATGCTCATCCTCAAGCTCACCAGCCCGGCGGGCGAGACGAAATACGTCTGCGGCGCGTTCCCCAGCGCCTGCGGCAAGACGAACCTCGCCATGCTGGAGCCCACCATCCCCGGCTGGAAGGTGCAGACCGTGGGCGACGACATCGCCTGGATGAAGTTCGGCGAGGACGGCAGGCTCTACGCCATCAACCCCGAGGCGGGCTTCTTCGGCGTGGTGCCCGGCACCTCCATGAAATCCAACCCCAACGCCATGCGGCAAATTCAATCGAACACCATCTATACCAACGTGGGCCTCACCGACGACGGCGACGTGTGGTGGGAGGGCTGCGGCTCCCCCGCCCCGGCGCACCTCATCGACTGGAAGGGCAACGACTGGACCCCGGACAGCGCCACGCCCGCCGCCCACCCGAACGCCCGCTTCACCACCCCGGCGGGCCAGTGCCCCGTCATCGCGCCCGAGTGGGAGGACCCCGCGGGCGTGCCCATCTCCGCCATTCTGATCGGCGGGCGGCGCGCGCAGACCATCCCCCTGGTCAACGAAAGCCTGAACTGGGAGCACGGCATCTTCCTGGGCTCCATCATGGGCTCGGAGATCACCACCGCCGACATCACCGACAAAGTGGGCCAGGTGCGGCGCGACCCCTTCGCCCAGCTGCCCTTCATGGGCTACCACATGGGCGATTACCTCCAGCACTGGCTCGACATCGGCAGGCAGGCCGACCCCGCCAAGCTGCCCCGCATCTACTTCGTCAACTGGTTCCGCAAGGACGCCCAGGGCAGGTTCCTCTGGCCCGGCTTCGGCGACAACAGCCGCGTGCTCAAGTGGATCGTGGAGCGCCTTGACGGCGCGGCGGACGCCGTGGAAACCCCCATCGGCAGCCTGCCCGCCCCCGGCGCGCTGGACATCTCCGGCCTGGACCTGACCGACGCCGGCATGGCGGAGCTGCTCAAGGTGGACAGGGACGCCTGGGCCGCGGAGATCGTCTCCATCGCGGAGAACTACAAGAGCTATGGCGACAGGCTGCCGAAGGTGCTGGCGGAGCAGCTGGAGGCGCTGAAGGCAAGGCTGGCGTAGGCCACGGCTTTGGCCGCCGCGAGGAATGGGCAGAGCCAACAAAACCGCCGGGCATTCCGCGGGAAAATCTATGCGCTTAGTCAATCTAGCGCCCGAGCGGCAAATAACCGTTGACAACGGCGGGCCCGCGGGGTATAATACAATACGTGGACAAGGGCGTTCATTCTGGGATGGGCGTCCCTTCTCTATGAGCGGAAGCGTTGAAAAAAGCCGAAAATCAGGAGGAAGCAGAGCTTATGGGCGGTGTATTCGGGGTGTGCTCGGAGAACGAATGCGTGAAGGACCTGTTTTTCGGCACGGACTACCACTCGCACCTGGGGACGCGGCGCGCCGGCATGGCCGTCTTCGACGGGCGGCACTTCACCCGCGCGATACATAACATCGAGAACGCGCCCTTCCGCACGAAATTCGACTCCGATTTGGCGGAGCTGCCGGGGCGCACCGGCATCGGCTGCATCAGCGACAGCGACCCCCAGCCGATCATCCTGCACTCCAGGATCGGCACCTTCGCCGTGGTGACGGTGGGGCGCATCAACAACAAAAAAGAGCTCGCCGAGCAGCTGATCTCCAGCGACAACGCCTATTTTTCCGAGCTGAGCGGCGGGCGCATCAACGAGACCGAGCTCGTGGCTTCGCTGATCTGCCGGAAGGGCAGCATCGCGGAGGGCATCACCTACGCCCAAAGCGTGGTGGAGGGCTCGGTCACTATGCTGGTGTGCGCCGAGGGCGGCATTTACGCCGCGCGGGACAGGCTGGGGCGCACGCCGCTTTCCATCGGGAAAAAAGAGGACGGCCACTGCGTGAGCTTCGAGTCCTTCGCGTATATCAACCTGGGCTACCGGGCCTGCTACGAGCTTGGGCCGGGCGAGGTCGTGTTCCTCACGGCGGACAGGATCACCCAAGTGGCGAAGCCCGGCAAGGAGATGCGCATCTGCACCTTCCTGTGGATCTACTACGGCTACCCCACCTCCGAGTACGAGGGCGCGAACGTGGAGGAGACCCGCTATCGCTGCGGCCGCGGCTTGGCCGACCAGGACCGCGCGGCGGGCGGCCCGGACATCGACTACGTGGCGGGCGTGCCGGATTCGGGCACGGCCCACGCCATCGGCTACGCCAACCGGTCGGGCGTCCCCTTCGCGCGCCCGCTGGTGAAATACACGCCCACCTGGCCGCGCAGCTTCATGCCCTCGCACCAGAGCATGCGCGACCTCATCGCCCGCATGAAGCTGGTGCCCATCCATTCGCTCATCGAGGGCAAGCGGCTGCTGCTGGTGGAGGACTCCATCGTGCGCGGCACGCAGATGCGCGGCACCACCGATTTCCTGTATGCCTGCGGCGCGAAGGAATTACACGTGCGCCCGGCCTGCCCTCCCCTGCTGTACGGCTGCAAGTACCTGAACTTCACGCGCTCGAAGGGGGAGGATGAGCTGGTGACCCGCCAGGTGATCCAGACGCTCGAGGGCGAGAAGGGCATAGAGCACATCGACGAGTACAAGCAGTTCGGCTCGCCGCGCTACCGCCGCATGGTGGAGATGGTGGCCAAGCAGCTGAACCTGACCACCCTGGAATACCTCTCGCTGGACAGCCTGCCCGGCTGCGTCGGCATAGACAGCTGCAAGCTGTGCACGTACTGCTGGAGCGGCGTGGAATAAATAATAAATATAAAAGCAATCAATATATTACCGAAGGAGAATAGAGCATGCCGAAGAGAACAGATATCCACACCGTCATGATCATCGGATCGGGGCCCATCGTCATCGGGCAGGCCTGCGAGTTCGACTACTCGGGCACGCAGGCGTGCAAGGCGCTGCGCAGCCTGGGCTACCGGGTCATCCTGGTCAACTCCAACCCCGCCACCATCATGACGGACCCCGTGGTGGCCGACGTGACCTACATCGAGCCGCTGAACGTCAAGCGGCTGACGGAGATCATCGCCAAGGAGCGGCCCGACGCCCTGCTGCCCAACCTCGGCGGCCAGTCCGGGCTGAACCTGAGCTCGGAGCTGCAGAAGGCCGGCGTGCTGGACGAATACGGCGTCAAGGTCATCGGCGTGCAGCTGGACGCCATCGAGCGCGGGGAGGACCGCATCGAGTTCAAGAAGACCATGAACAAGCTGGGCATCGAGATGCCGCGCAGCTTCGAGGCCCTTTCGGTGGAGCGCGCCGAGGAGGTCGCCGCCGAGCTCGGCTACCCTGTGGTCATCCGGCCCGCCTACACCATGGGCGGCACCGGCGGCGGCATCGTATATAACAAGGAGGAGCTGCGGGTCGTGGTGGCCCGGGGCATCCAGGCCTCCATGATCGGGCAGGTGCTCGTGGAGGAGAGCGTGCTGGGCTGGGAGGAGCTGGAGGTCGAGGTGGTCCGGGACGCGAAGGACCAGATGATCGCCATCTGCATGATCGAGAACATCGACCCCATGGGCGTGCACACGGGCGATTCGTTCTGCTCCGCGCCCATGCTCACCATCGGCGAGGCCGTGCAGGAGCGCCTGCGGCAGATCGCCTTCAGCATCGTTTCGGAGGTCGGCGTCATCGGCGGCACCAACGTGCAGTTCGCGCACGACCCCGTATCCGACCGGATTGTCATCATCGAGATCAACCCGCGCACCTCGCGCTCCTCGGCGCTGGCGTCGAAGGCCACGGGCTTCCCCATCGCCTACGTGTCCTCCCTGCTGGCCGCGGGGCTCACCCTGGACGAGATCCCCTACTGGCGCAGCGGCACCATGGACAAATACGTGCCCTACGGGGACTACATCGTGCTGAAGTTCGCCCGCTGGGCCTTCGAGAAATTCCCCGGCATTGAGGACAAGCTGGGCACGCAGATGCGCGCGGTGGGCGAGGTGATGAGCATCGGCCGCACCTTCAAGGAGACCTTCCAGAAGGCCATCCGCTCGCTGGAGATCGGCCGCAGCGGCCTCGGCTTCGCGAAAAACTTCGGCGAGCTCTCCGCGGGCGAGCTGCTGGCGAAGCTCGCCGTGCCCAACAGCGAGCGCTATTTCGCCATCTACGAGGCGCTGCGCAAGGGTGTGAGCGTGGACAAAATCTACGACGTCACGAAGATCAAGCACTATTTCCTCCAGCAGATGAAGGAGCTAGCGGACCTGGAAACCGAAATCCTGGCCTACAAAAAGCGCGTGCTCCCCGACGACCTGCTCATCCGCGCCAAGAAGGACGGCTTTGCCGACAAGTACCTCTCGAAGCTGTTGGAGGTGCCGGAGGAGTATATCCGGCTGCACAGGAAGGTCGTGGGTATCCAGGAGGAATGGGACGTGGTGCCGGTCAGCGGCGCGGACGCCGAGTATTTCTACTCCACCTACAACGGCCTGGGCAAGCTTGGGCCGGAGCTGGCGGCCTCCCGGGCCGCGCGCGGGGTCGTGAAGGAAACGAGCGACCGCCAGAAGGTCATCATCCTCGGCGGCGGGCCGAACAGGATCGGCCAGGGCATCGAGTTCGACTACTGCTGCGTGCACACGGCCTTCGCCCTGCGGGAGCTGGGCTTCGAGACCATCATGATCAACTGCAACCCCGAGACCGTCTCGACGGACTACGACACCTCCGACAAGCTCTACTTCGAGCCCCTGACCGTGGAGGACGTGCTGTCCATCTGCGAGCACGAGAAGCCCCTGGGGATCATCGTGCAGTTCGGCGGGCAGACGCCGCTGAACATCGCCATGGAGCTGAAGAAGGCGGGGGTTCCCATCCTGGGCACCACGCCCGAGGTCATCGCCCTGGCGGAGGACCGGGATTTGTTCCGCAGGATGATGGACCAGATGGGCATCCCCATGCCGGAATCGGGCATGGCGCGCAACTACGAGCAGGCCGTGGGCGTGGCGGCCGGTATCGGCTACCCGGTGATGGTGCGGCCGTCCTACGTGCTGGGCGGGCGCGCGATGGAGATCGTGTTCGACGACGAGCAGCTGGGGCGCTACATCCAGGTCAACGCCCAGTATATCAGCGACGAGGCCCCCATCCTCATCGACCGCTTTTTGGACAACGCCATCGAGTGCGAGGCGGACGCCCTGGCCGACGGCGGCCACGCCTTCGTGCCCACGGTGATGGAGCACATCGAGTACGCTGGCATCCACTCGGGCGACTCCGCCTGCGTGATCCCGACGATCAATATCACCCCGGAGCAGACCGACACCATCCGGGACTACACCCGCCGCATCGCCGGGGAGCTGGGCGTGGTGGGCCTGATGAACATCCAGTACGCCATCCACCACGGCAAGGTGTACGTCCTGGAGGCCAATCCCCGCGCCTCGCGCACGGTGCCGCTGGTGTCGAAGGTCTGCAACCTGAACATGGCGAACCTCGCCGCGAAGCTGATCATGGGGGAGAAAATCGACCTGCAGGCCATGGAGCCGCCCGTCGTGCCGTACTACGGCGTGAAGGAGGCCGTGCTGCCCTTCAACATGTTCCCCGAGGTGGATCCCGTGCTGGGGCCCGAGATGCGCTCCACGGGCGAGGTGCTGGGCCTGTCGGATTCCTTCGGGCTGGCGTTCTACAAGGCCATGGAGGGCGGCAAGTCCATCCTGCCCCTTTCCGGCTCCGTGCTGATCTCGGTGGCCAAGAAGGACCGGGAGGACGCGGCCGAGGTCGCGCGGCGCTTCGTGCGCCTGGGCTTCAAGGTCTTCGCCACGCGCGGCACGCACGCCTACCTCGCGGCGCAGGGCGTCGCCTCCGAGCCGATCTTCAAGCTCTATGAGGGGCGGCCCAACATCGAGGACGCCATCAAGAACCACCAGCTGGACCTCATCATCAACACGCCCAGCGGCAGCAAGAGAAGCAACGAGGACGACTCCTACATCCGCAAGTCGGCCATCCGGTTCAATATCCCGTACCTGACGACCCTGACGGCGGCCCTGGCGGCCTCGAAGGGCATCGAGGAGAAGGCGGGCACCCCGGGCGAGACGGTGTACTCCCTGCAGGAGTACCACGCGAGGGCCTGACATGCTGCTACCCTTCACGAAAATGCACGGCTGCGGCAACGACTATATCTACGTCAACTGCTTGGAACGCGCGGTCGGAAGGAGCAGATGCGCATCGAAACCGTGAGCGGCGTGAAGGATCTTCTGAAAATGCGCGTGTGGGAGCGCGGCGGCGCGCTGACCATCCGGTATACGGACGAAACCGTCTATATGACCGGCGGCTGTATAAAAGTATTCGAAGGGACGGTAACGCTATGAAAACCGGTTTTGACAACGCGGCCTACATGCAACGGCAGGCCGAGCACATCCTCGGGCGGGTGGAGCGTTTCAGCCACAAGCTATACCTGGAATTTGGCGGGAAGCTGTTCGACGACTACCACGCGGCGCGGGTGCTGCCGGGGTTCCACGTCAACGGCAAAATTTTGCTGCTGGAGACCCTGAAGGACAAGACCGAGATCGTCATCTGCATCAACGCGGCGGACATCGAGAAGGGCAAGATCCGCGCGGACCTCGGCATCCCCTACGACATGGACGTCCTGCGCCTGATCGACAACATCCGGGGGATGGGGCTGTACATCAGCAGCATTGTCATCTCGCTCTACAGGGACCAGCCCAGCGCCGACATGTTCAAGAACAAGCTGGAGCGCCGGGGCGAAAAGGTATACATCCACCGGCCCATCAAGGGCTACCCGATGGACGTGGACCTGGTGGTCAGCGACAAGGGCTACGGCTCCAACCCGTATATCGAGACCACGCGGCCGCTGGTGGTCGTCACCGCCCCCGGCCCCGGGAGCGGGAAAATGGCCACCTGCCTGTCCCAGCTCTACCACGAGCACAAGCGGGGCAACAAAGCGGGCTACGCCAAGTTCGAGACCTTCCCCATCTGGAACCTGCCGCTGAACCACCCGGTCAACCTCGCCTACGAGGCGGCCACCGCGGATTTGAACGACGTCAACGCCATCGACCCGTTCCACCTGGAGGCCTACGGCGAGACCGCCGTGAACTACAACCGCGACATCGAGGTGTTCCCCCTGGTGCGCAACATCCTCGCCAGGATCATGGGCACCGACGCGGCGTACCAGTCCCCCACGGACATGGGCGTGAACATGGCGGGCTACTGCATCACGGACGACCCGCTGGTGCGGGAGGCCGCCAAGCAGGAGATCGTGCGGCGGTATTTCCGGACCTGGTGCGACTACAAGGCGGGCACCCTGGGCATCGGCGCGGTGGAAAAGCTGGAGATCATCATGCGGCAGGTCGGCGTCACGCCGGAATACGGCCTGGCGGTGCGCCCCGCGCTGGAGAAAGCCAAGGCCGGCGGCTGCCCCGCCATGGCCCTGATTTTGCACGACGGGAGCGTGGTCACGGGCAAGACCATCGACGTGCTGACCGCGGCCTCGACCCTCGTGATCAACTGCGTGAAGCGCCTGGCGGGCATCCCGGACGACATCCACCTGATCGCGCCGCACGTGCTGGAGCCCATGCTGACGCTGAAGAAAACCATTTTATACGACAGGAATCCCCTGCTGCGCCTGGACGAGGTGCTGGGCGCCCTGAGCATCTGCGCGGCCACGGACCCCGCGGCCAAAAAATGCTTCCTGGCGCTGCGAAGCTTAAGGGGCTGCCAGGCGCATTCCTCCCACATGCTCTCCAGGGCGGACGAGGGCGCGCTGAAAAAGCTGGGCGTCAACGTCACGTGCACCCCGGAATTTGCGTCGGACGACCTGTATGACGCCTGAGGGCGCGCAAGGAGGAGCCATCGCATGGAAGCGGATCTGTCCCGCATAGCGGAGCTGTCCCGGATCTATTTCTCCCCGGACGACCTGGAGGCCATGCAAAAGGATATGGCCTCCATCATGGATTTGATGGACTCCCTGCGCGGGGTGGAGCTGCCCGAGGGCGGCGCTCCCCACGCGGGGGAGCTGCCGCTGGCCATGCTGCGGGAGGACGCCGCGCGGCCCGGCCTGCCGGAGGAGCTGCTGACGTCGCAGGCCCCGGGCGGTGGCGGCTTCGAGCTGCCGAGGGTTGTGGAATAGGATAAGGAGTGAATACAAAATGTTAAACAGAAAATGGATACTCGAAAGTCCTTATTATGTTCATCACAAAAAGCATTATTGCCCAGTATGCAACGAGCAGTTACTTGTAAGAAGAATTAAAAAAATCGTAAATTCCAAGTCTCCGGAGGCCAACGATTTTGATTTTACTTTTTCAGGGGGAGGAGGTTTCTTATTTGGCAATGTTGAGTTTTCATATGAAGCATTCTATTGCAAAAATTGTGATAGGGAAATTTCAATCAAAGAAATGAAGCTAATTGAAAAAGGACCGCCAAAGCATAAACATAAAGCGTTGCCCCGCATGATTAAACTTTTGCTTTTTCATGTGATAGGAATAGCTCTGCTTATCCTATTTTTACAATTACGCACTTGTCTTGGACAAACAGAGAATTCGCGTGAAAATAACAATCCACTCTCAACCACCTCAAAAAGTACAGACTTACCTCTTGGCGCAAGCGGGGAAAATTATTCGATTCAGACGGCAACAGGTTCAAGTGAACATAAGAACATATCGGTTCACATCGAGTATAGCGAGGGCTTGCTTTATGTCTACTTGAAAAAACATTTTTGCCCCGAATGCGGCACAAGGCTGGCAACGGCCTATGATAGTTTCGTTATTGATATTGATTCACCGAAGGCAAAAGAGTATGGTTTCTCGAAGGAGATAAGCCTAGGCATGGACTTGTTGAAATGCGCACATATCATTTCGAGTGTCCTGATTGTGGATTTACGATTCCGCTTGATGAAATGAGAGCACTAGAAAAGCAAGCCAAGTAATTTTGTGGAAGGGATAGCGAAGCGATGCAGGAGGGTATCCCGGCTCTGCGCAGGGCCCTGGACACCGGGGAGCTCACCGCGGTGGAGCTCACCGAACAATATCTTGACGCCATCGCCCGCCTGGACGATAAGCTGGGCGCCTGCCTGTACGTGAACGGGGAGGGCGCCCTGGCCATGGCGCGGGCCGCGCAAAAGCGCATCGACGCGGGCGAGGCCGCCCCGCTGACGGGCATCCCCATCGGGCTGAAGGACAACCTCTGCACCCGGGACATGCCCACCACCTGCGCCTCGAAAATGCTTGCGGGCTATGTGCCCCCCTACGACGCCACGGTGGTGGAGCGTTTACGCGCGCAGAATGCTGTGCTCATCGCCAAGCTCAACCTGGACGAATTTGCCATGGGCTCCAGCAACATGAATTCGGCGTATCACGTAGCCAGGAATCCCTACGATTTGAGCAGGGTGCCGGGGGGCTCCTCCGGCGGGTCCGCGGCCGCGGTGGCCGCCGGGCTATGCGCGGGCGCGCTGGGCTCGGATACCGGCGGCTCCATCCGGCAGCCGGCGGCCTTCTGCGGCGTGACCGGCCTGCGCCCGACCTATGGCCGCGTGCCGCGCACCGGCTGCGTCGCCTTCGCCTCGTCCCTGGACCAGGTGGGGCCCATCGCGCGCTCCGCGGAGGACTGCGGCCTCCTCTTGGACGCCATCGCCGGGCACGACCCCCGCGACATGACCTCCGCCCGGGAGCACCCGGGGAAAGAAAAAATAAGCTCCCTGCAGGGCCTGAAAATCGGCCTGATCGAGGAGCTCATGGGGGATGAAATCGAGGGCGAGACGAAGGCCGCCGTCAATGCCGCCGCCGCGTGGTTCGAACACGAGGGAGCGGTGGTGGAGACGGTGCGCCTGCCCATGCTCCAATACGGCGTGCCCGCCTATTACCTCATCTCCTCGGCCGAGGCCTCCGCGAACCTTTCGCGCTTCGACGGCGTGCGCTACGGCCACCGCGCAAAGCAATATGCGGACTACACCGAGCTGGTGGAGAAAAGCCGCGCGGAGGGCTTCGGGCGGGAGGTCAAGCGCCGCATCCTGCTGGGGACCTACGCCCTGTGCTCGGGCTTCTATGACGCCTATTACAAAAAGGCGGTGCACCTGGCCGCCCTGGTGAAGGAGGAGTACCGCCAGGCCTTCGGGCAGTTCGACCTGCTGCTTTCGCCCGTCAGCCCCGCGCCGGCGTTCTCCTTCGAGGCCGCCCCCAGCGACCCCGCGCAGATGTACGTGGCGGACCTGTGCACGGCCAGCGCGGCCCTGGCGGGGCTTCCGGCGCTGTCGACGCCCTGCGGCTACACCCGGGGCGGGCTCCCCGTCGGCCTGATGCTCACGGGGAACTACTTCGACGACGATTTCCTGCTTTCAGTCGCAGGCCTGTTCGAGCGGGCGTCCACCCGCGTAGAACCGGAGGTGTGCGCATGAGCTACACGGCTGTCATCGGGCTCGAGATCCACGCGGAGCTCCAAACCCAAACGAAAATATTCTGCGCGTGCGCCAACTCCTTCGGGGAGGGGCGCAATTCGCAGTGCTGCCCGGTGTGCACCGCCCAGCCGGGCGCGCTCCCGGTGCTGAACCGGGAGGCCGTGGAGGCGGCCATCGCGGCGGGGCTTGCCCTGGGCTGCGAGATCGCCCCCCTGACGGCCTGGGACCGCAAAAATTATTTCTACCCCGACCTGCCCAAGGCCTACCAGATCACCCAGCTCTACGCGCCGGTGTGCCTCGGCGGGGGCCTGGCGGTGGGCGGTCGCTTCATCCGCCTGAACCACATCCACCTGGAGGAGGACGCGGGCAAGCTGGTGCACGCCGGGGCGAAAACGCGGATCGACCTCAACCGCGCCGGGGTGCCCCTGCTCGAGATCGTCACCGAGCCCGACATGCGCTCTGCGGACGAGGCCGCCGCCTTCGTGGAGAAAATCCGCCGCGCTTTGGTCTACGCCGGCGTTTGCGACGGCAAGATGGAGCAGGGCAGCCTGCGCGTCGACGCGAACGTCTCCGTCATGCCGGAGGGGGCGAGCGTGTTCGGCACGCGCACCGAGACGAAAAACCTCAACAGCTTCCGCTTCATGAAGGGCGCCATCGCGTATGAGATCGAGCGCCAGACAGGGCTGCTCGAAAGCGGGCGGGCCGTGGTGCAGGAGACCCGCCGCTACGACGCGGAGCTGGGCAGGACCTTCTCCATGCGCTCGAAGGAAAACGCCCACGACTACCGCTATTTCCCCGACCCGGACATCCCCGCGGTGCGCGTCGCGCCGGAGGACGTGGCGCGCATCCGGGCCCGCCTGCCGGAATCCCCCGAGGCCAGGCTGCTGCGGTATACCGGCGATTTCGGCCTGAGCGAGACGGACGCCGAGACGCTCCTCGCCGGCCGGGCGGTCTCGGATTTCTACGACGCCGTGGTGGCCGCCGGGGCCGACCCGAAAAGCGCCGCCAACCTGATCCGGGGCGAGGTGCTGCGCCGCTGCGGCGCGGTGGACGAGGAAATCCCCATCCCGCCCGGGGAGCTCGCGCAGGCGCTGCGGTGGGCGGCGGAGGGGAAGCTCAGCAACAACGGGCTGAAGGAAACGGCGGCCCTCCTGTTCACCGAGGGGAAATGCGCCGCGGAGATCGTCGAGGCGCACGGCCTGCTCGTCGCCGAGGACGCGGGCCTGCTCACGCGCGTCGTGGACGAGGTGCTGCAGGCCAACCCCAGGGCGGTGGAGCAATACCGCGCGGGGGACGGCAAGGTGATCGGCTTTTTCATGGGGCAGTGTGCCAGGCAATTGAAGGGCAAGGCCATGCCGCAGTCCATTCAGAACGCGCTGCGGCAGGCCCTGGAAGCGTTTGGCGGGGCCACTTGAGCCGGTGCGGTTGGCGATTTCCAGCGTGAGTGATACGCCGGTCACGCAATCCCTTCCAAAAAATCCACCTGGCTGGCCTTGCCATCACGGCCCACGCGGAAGGTCTTTATCTCATGCCTGCCGAAATCGGCCTCAAACGCTGCATTCACCTGCGGCAGGCCGATCACGGCGCGCGTTTCTTGTCCCTGCGCCTCATAGCAGCGCACAATCAAATCGCCCGAGCCGTCCTCGCACAGCTTGTAGGCCGTAACTTGAATATTCGGCTGCCCGATGCGCACGAAGCCCGCCTGCGGCGGCTGGTCCCCCGGGTGGTAGCTTTCCGCCACCACGAACGGCGCGTTGTTCAGGCCGGCCGCCTCGCGGGCGACATCGCTCTGCTCCGCCTCGCCCTCGTGGGGGTAGATCGCCCATGTGAAGCGCTGCAGCCCCTCGTCGGTGAAATCGAACGCGCGGCCGGGCCGCTCTGCGCAGCCGTCAGCAAAAATCGCGTTGCGCAGCGCGGTCAGCCGGAGCTCCGTACCCGGGCAATCATACGAATACTTCGAGTCGCTCATGACGGAAACGCCGTGGCGCTTGCCATTCTTGTCCGTGACGGTCAGGTCGGCCCAGGCCAGCCCCGGCTCCTCCTCGCCGTTGCAGGGGCGCTTGAGGAAGCCGCCCGGAATCTCATAGGTGGAAATTTCGTCCGTGCCGGCCAATGGCAGGGGCAGCTTCAGCATGGTGTGGGGCTCGGCCCAAAAGGCCTTGGCCTCTATTACAATCTTGCTTTGCTTGGCTTCGAGGCTGAATTTTTGCAGCAGATAGCTCTTGCCGAACGAGTGCTTTACCTGTACGACGGCGCATACCGGCCCGCATTCCAGCAGGCGCATGCGCTCGAGCTTCATCCGGCCCTTGATGTCGTGAAATTTGAACATCCCGTGGCCCCAGGTGTCGGCCCCCATATCATTTATGACGGTGGGGATTGCCATCACCTCGCTGTTGACCACGCGGCCCGACCGCTTGTCGAGCAATTTGGCGATGCCGCCGGTTTTGGGGTCAAGCTGCGCGCATAAATTCCCGTTTTCGATATAGAGCACGCCCGCGCCCGTTTCGCCGCCGCGCACGCCGGTATCCGCGAAGGCGGGGGGGTTGGCCCTTTCCCGCGTCATCCAGAACAGCGCGTAGCCCAGGGCGGGCACCTTCGCGAGGAAGCGCGTGTCGCCCCGGTCCTCGAAGATGTGGCGGGAGGCGACAATGATCTGGGAGGGCACCGGGTTGCCGTCCGCGTCCTCCACGTAGTCCGCGTCCAAAATGGCCGTCACGGGCACCTCGCGGTCGAAGCCCAGGGCGTTGAACACCACCAGGGGCCGCGGCAGGCTGCGCGGGATGCCCCTGTGGCGCACCTCCTCCGTGGGCGCCGAGCAGCCCTCCACCCAGGTGTCAATCCGGCGGGAAAATTGCAGCAGCGCCCGGTTGGCCGCCCGGTCCGCGACGGCGCGGGCATAGCCCATTTGATCGCGCACGTCATCATAGGCCTCCAGGATGGAGCAGCCGCCCATGATGTCGTGGAATTGGTGGAAGGCGGTGATTTCCCAGGCCTCGCGCAGCGCCGCGGCGCGGGCTGCCGTGCCGAATTGCAGGGCGGCGGCGGTATCGAAGGCCTCCGCGAAATAAAGCGCCTGCTCGGCTTTCCGGTTCAGCTGCTTGACCATGGACATTGCGCTGTAGCAGCCGCTGGCGTGGTGCTGCATCTCGCCCTTCCACACAGGAAGCTGAACCTTCTGCGTGCGTAACTGCTCGAAATAGCGGTCCGGCGCACTGAACGCGAGGTTTTGATAGCCCTCCCGCCGCATTTTTTCGCAGAGGTGCGCCAGGTCGGCCTTGGTGGGCCCGCCGCCGTGGTTGCCGATGCCGAAAAACAGCATCATGCCGTGGCCGGCCTCCTCCACGCGCCGCTCGAAGAAATCGATGGCTTCATCCAGCCGCTCGGGCCCCGAGCCGCTGTTGCCGTGGGGCTGGCGGTAGACGAGCACCCGCGCGCCGTCCGGGGATTCCCACCGGAAGGCGTTTTCCGGCATGTCGCTATTTTCGTTGATGTCCGGGCGGAACATCACGTAGTCGCGCATGCCGCCCTGCCGCAGCAGCTGGGGCAGCATGGCGTTGTGCCCGAAGGAATCCGTGTTGTAGCCGGTTTTGCAGGTGACGCCGAACTTCTCGTCATAATACAGCTGGCTGTAAAGCGCGTGGCGGGCGAAGCTTTCGCCGGAGGGGATGTTGCAGTCCGGCTCCACCCACCAGCCGCCGACGAGGCACCAGCGGCCCTCCCGCACGGCCTGTTGGATTTCGGCGAACATGGCGGGGTCAATCTCCTCCACCCACCGGTAATACGCGGCGGAGGAGCAGGTGTAGACCAGGCCGGGGGTCTCTTGCAGGCGGTCCAGGGCGCTGCGGAAGGACTGGAGGACCTCGTTGCAGCCCTCCTGCCAGCGCCACAGCCAAACGGGGTCGATGTGCGTGCTGGCGATCAGATGGATGGGGTGGGGCATGGGGAAACTCCTTTCACGGCATCAGCCCGGACCGATTTTTCCAGCACAGTATAGCACGTTTGCGGCGTTGACACAACCTTTATTTCATCGCCTGCTACGTCAGCGGTATTCATCCTTGGCAAACATGGCCTCTGAACCTACTGTAAAAAAAGCGAACCCCTTGATACACAAGGAGTTCGCGTGTCTAAGAGTATAAAATTTCATCCGACAGGCAAAGCCGCCCTGATGAACCCCTGGGCCCTGCCGGGGCCGTATCTTTTAACGGGGCCCGCATATAGTATACCACGCGGGAGCGGTCATGTCAACGAAAAAAAGGCCCGCAGGCCCCCATGCCGGGGAACCCGCGGGCCTGTGGTTATGCCGCCTGTAATTCTTCCTGGGGTGTGCCGCGCACGCTTACCTCCACCTCGCACTCGTCGCGGAAGCAAAACACCAGCCGCCCGTCCGCGAACGCCTTTACCTTGTCCACGGTGGTATACCAGAGCTCCTCCTCGAACTCGGCCAGGCGCTCCTCCTGCCGGTCGAGGGCTTTCATAAAGCGGGTGATGTTGGCCCGCTTGGCCCTGCGCTCGGTGCGGGCCTTTTCGATCTCGCCCAGCCGTGCGTGAGCGGCCCCGTAGCGGGCGGCCAGGGCGTCGTAGCGTTCCTGGTAGGCATCCTGGTCGAGGGCGGCGCTGGCGTTTTCCCGCACGGCCTTGCGGGTGAGCTCCATCACTACCTCGCATTCCTGCGCGAGGGCGGCGGCCTCCTCGTCCAGGGCGGCTGTGTCGGCGAGTATCCGCAGGGCCTCCTCATGGGCTTCAAAAATGGCGTCCCGGTCGTCCAGGCGCTGGTTGAAGGCCGCCAGGAACGCCTCCTCGACGTCCTCCCCGCGCAGGCACTGCGCACCGCAGCTTTTCTCCCCGGCGTATTTCGTGTTGCACTGCCACGCCACGCTGCGGAATTTGTCGTTGCTGTGCCGGATTTTAGGGCCGTACAGTCCGCCGCAGTTGCCGCAGAAGATTTTGCCCGAAAACGGGTGGCCGCTGCCGCTGTTCTGGCCCGAGGCCGCCCGGCGCTGGAACTCGTGCTGCACCAGGTCGAACATGTCCTGCTCGATGATGGCGGGGTGGCTGCCCTCGGGGTGCCGTCCTTGTTCACTCCCGCCAAACAATTCAAAGCCCATTGCTTCCCGTTTTTGGCGTTGCACAACTTATGCGCCACATCCTTCGAGGGGTAACACCAGCCATAAGTGCGCACCACCTCGTCAAACCGCATGGCCGGGCGCAGCACCGTCACGTTTTCCTTCGTCGAGGGTGATGGCGGTGGCGCTGGCCGTGGTGACGCCGATCTGCCCGCCGCCCGTCGCGGCCAGGATGCCGGTGGGCTTGCCCGTGCCGTTGCCGCCGATAAACGCCTCC
>Ga0268262_10002053_pt1 | contig 23749 bp, 20 predicted proteins | sample TergutNc150P3_FD_190354 | JGI IMG/M metagenome (GOLD analysis project Ga0268262, IMG submission 190354) | Nasutitermes corniger P3 segment gut microbial community from laboratory colony in Florida, USA - Nc150 P3 (SPAdes) (version 2) | ecosystem: Host-associated > Arthropoda: Insects >...
AAGAACTTGTTAAAAGGATTTATCAGTATTTTGATGAGATAAATGAAGTCCCTGTCGTGTTTCATTGGAAGTATAAAATGGATGAAATATCTTCAGTAAAATGCTAGTTTCTATAGTCCTGTTAATTCAAATACGGACTACTAGTAACGCTGTTTCCTATGGTTACAGTAATAGAAGCATTAAAAGCCGATATCCCAATGCTTGTAACGCTATTGGGTATGGTTACATGTACAGGGTCGTAGCGGAGGTAGACTTTTTCGAAGGCGCCGCTAAAAGCACAACCCCCAATGCTTTTAACGCTGTTCGGTATGGTTATGCCGGTAAGACTGTAGCAATTGTAAAAAGTATAATCCTCAATGCTTGTAACGCCGTTGGGTATGTTTACGCTGGTAAGGCTGCGGCAATCGGAAAAAGCGTAGCGTCCAATGCTTTTAACGCTGTCCGGTATGGTCACGTTGGTAAGGCTGTTGTAAATGTATATGGGGTTACTGTCCTTGTGGTAAAAACCGGAAAAAGCGAAACTACCTATGGTGGTAACACTGTTCGGTATGGTAAATATACTGCCTGTTTTTCCTATAGGATACGCAAGTAAAGTCGATTTATCTTTGTTATACAATACGCCGTCTTGAGAGCAATATGCGGTATTACCAGCGTCAACCGTTATTGCGGTAAGGCTGACGCAACCGTAAAAAGCGCTATCCGCGATGCTGGTAACGCTGTTAGGGATGGTTACACTGGTAAGGCCGACGCAACCGATAAAAGCTTCACGCCCAATGCTGGTAACACTGTCCGGTAGGGTTATGCTGACAATATTAACTGGTTTATAAGCTTTAAGAATAATAGCAGAAGCAGGAATTTCCGTTATTGTACTGCCCGAAAGGTCAATATTGACATATTTGGTACGATTGTGGTCTTGAAGTATTATTGTTCCAAAACTTTCGTCGTACAGGTCACTACCACCGAAACCGGTCACGTTCAGCGCGACAGTATAGGGGGTGGCTGCGGTATTAGCGGGTCTGCCTCGTAAATATGTATTCAATTCGGCAATGCTGGTAAAGGGGTTGATCATTAGCGTTCCCGCTGAAAGCCCGTTCGCCGCGCTGAAATCTCCCGCCGCCGCCACGTCAAAAGTTACGGCGTATTCGCCAACTGCCGACGGCGCGGTTGTACTGCCGTTGTATTTAATGGTTCTGGCTCCGGTAGATTTGCCTTCTTTGGGCGTTACGGAAACAGTTTTGGTACTGCCGTCATAGTAAAATGATCCGGTTCCGCTGACGGTAAAATCGGCGGCTGTGGGGGCTATCCTGTTTACGGTCAAATTGTTGGTGTTACACGTCAAAGTTCCGTATGTTATTGTAACAGGCTTGCTGTTGTGCGTTGGATAAGTCAAATTACTGCCCTGCGCCGGGTTCGCGGTTATGTTGTTAGCCGCGAAATTTGCGGCTGCAACCTCTTCTGTCGTAGTATCGTCATGGGTCAGCGTTACCGCAAGCCCCGCTAAATCAAGCGTGTCGCCGTGCGTGTAGTTGAGGTTTGACGGCTGTGTTTTGATTGCCATGTCAGTAACTGCTTTTGTGTTCGTTGCCGGAAAGGTATGGGACAGGGTAACAGCCGATCCTGTGTTATTTGATAATGCCACGCTTTGCCCATTGATTGTCGTAGAACTCAATCCGTCAAAGGTATAACCGCTGTTTGCAGTCAGCGTAACCGTGGCGGTGTATACCGTATTGCCGAGGAACGGGTTATCATTTGGCGACCACGATACCGCGCCAACGGTAAAATTACCCCCGCCTCCGGCACTGGCAGTCGTAATTGGCGTCGCGCCTTTAACCGGAGCAATAATGGAGATATTTACAGAGGAAATGTTAATTGGATCGGTGTTACTGTTAATTGGAGCGGTCGCCGGGAACACGGCGGTAATAGAGCCGGAATTTGTGTTGTTGCTTGTCAATATTGCCCCGGAAACCTCGAAGAAATTAGCCGCTACCCCTTGCAACGTATAACCCTCTTTTGCCGTCAAGGTAATAGTCGCCGTGTATACGGTAGAAGCGGCAAATGTTGCGTGGTTGGGCGACCATGTTACCGACCCGCTGTACTGCGTGTTATCAGTAATAGCCGTAACCGGAGTCCCGCCGCTTGCCGGAACGGTAACGCCCTCAATAGCCGCCGCATTGATAACGGCGGGAGCGGTTACGGTTCCGCCTGTTTGCAGGAACACCGCCTTAACAACGCCGGAATTGGCGCTGTTTGTTGCCGTTGCCCCGGAAACCTTGAAGAAATCAGCCTTCACCCCTTGCAACGTATAAGTCTCTTTAGCCGTCAAGGTAATGGTTGCCGTGTAAACGGTAGAAGCGGCAAAAGTTGAATGGTTGGGCGACCATGTTACCGTCCCGCTGTACTGGGCGTTTGCGGTAATAGCCTTAACCGGAGTTCTGCCAGTTGCCGGAATGGCAAGCCCCTGAATGGCGGCTATGTTAATCACTGTCGGGGGATCGACCGGATCTGTTCCCGGATTCTTGCAACCCGCTAACGCCAGGATTGCGAAAACGACAACGCCAAAAGACAAAACAAAACGCTTTTTCATACTACATTCCTCCTTACAAAAGCTTCGTATCGCGATTACAATATTTTTTTTCAGGCTCCCCATACCGGGTCACCGTTATTACTATTCTCTTACCGTGCCTTTCCGCACAAACAACCTTTAAACCGACCCTTTTCAGGGCTATTTCCATTGGCCCATAACGGTCAAGACTGTAATATTCCATAATATACTCCATTAATATATAATATAGCATACGGTATTCTATTTAGCAATATACTATATAATGAAAAATAATCGAATTTATGCGAAACTGTAACAGATGAAACAGAGTTATGGAGAACGGCTGGCAGCCGCTTTGAAACTCAAAAACTTTAAACAGTCGGATTTAGCCGGAAAACTCAAAATTACACAGACCGCAATTTCCAAAATTATCAACGGAAACCAGTATCTTGATTTTGATTTAGCGGTAAAAGCCTGTGAAATTCTGGATATTTCCTTAAATTGGCTGGCCTACGGCGTTGACAAGGAACCCAAACCGCCGTATTACCGTGATCCTGAAAGGCAGCGTATCGAATATCTCATGTCAATAATGGAAAAGGCAGAATACCCTCTGGTGATTGTGGCTATGGAAGATATAATCGAAATCAGGTTTAAAGATTCCACGGACAAGAAGAATTAGGAGTGAGGAATTAGGAATGAGGAATAGGGAAGAAGTAACTCCGTTGTGATGTCCATGCAATCTAAACACTAATTCTGGCTTTTAAGGAAACGGCACAGCCGTCAAGTTCTGGCTACTTGAAGGCGAAAGGGAAAAAAAGGCACAACAGCCCGCCTGACATTGAAAAAATCCCCAATTTTTTCTTCCATTGCTCCCTGCTCACTTCTAACTGCTCACTGATCCAAATGTGCGTCGTATAACGCGACAGCCGCCGCCGCTTCCACGCAGGGCAGGGCGCGGGGGACTATGCAGGGATCGTGGCGGCCTTTCACTTGCAAAACCGCGTTTTCCGCCCGCGACAGGCTGACGCTGTCCTGCTCCATGCTGATGGACGGCGTCGGTTTGAACGCCACGCGGATTATCACGGGCATGCCGTTTGTTATCCCGCCCAATATGCCGCCTGAGTTGTTTGTGCGAGTTCTCACCTTTTCTCCGTCCATGTAAAAGCTGTCGTTGTTTTCCGATCCCCTGCGCCCGGCAACGGCGAAGCCGCTTCCAAATTCAACGCCCTTCGCGCCCGGTATGCCGAAGACTATTGCGGCGATCCGGTTCTCAATACCGTCGAACATCGGGTCGCCTAACCCGACAGGCAGCCCGATTGCCGCGCACTCGACAATACCCCCGACCGAGTCGCCTTTTTCCCGCGCTTCCAGTATTTGCTTTTTCATAGCATCGCCGGATTCACGGTTCAGCACAGGCAGAGGTTTTTCAAGAATCGCCTCGAATTCCGCGCTTGATACAGTCACCGGATCAAACGGCGTATCCTCCGCGCTACCGATCCGCAATATATGCGCCCCGATTCGGATTCCCAGGCCGCGCAGTATTTGCAGGCATATCCCTCCGGCAATGCACAAGGGGGCTGTCAGCCTGCCGGAAAAATGCCCGCCGCCTGCCACGTCCTGAAAACCGCCGTACTTTATGTGCGCGGCATAATCGGCATGGGAGGGGCGCGGAACATCCCGCAGTTCGCGGTAATCAACCGACCGGGCATCCTCGTTACGGATAATTATCGCAAGCGGCGCGCCGCATGTAACGTTTTCCACCAGCCCTGACAAAATCTCAGGCGCGTCATCTTCCGCGCGCGCCGTGGAAATGTCGTTTTGCCCCGGCCTGCGGCGTTTAAGGAAAGCCCGCAATTCCTCCATATCAATTTTAATCCCCGCCGGTAATCCGTCAATACATAAGCCAATCGCCGGAGAGTGCGATTGCCCGAAGATAGATATTTTTAATTTTTTCCCATATTGCGAAGACATAAGTACCGCCTTTCCCTATTCCTCATTCCTACTTCCTCATTCCTAATTCTTCAACCTCGCCTCCGAGCAAACGCAGATCGTCAAAAAAACCGGGATATGATTTATTGACCGCATGCGCGTTCTGAATAACAACCTTGTCCGCGCACACACTCGCGGCGATTGCCGCTGCCATAGCGATCCGGTGATCACCGCAGGACGATACCTCGCCGCCTTTGAAAGCGGCAGGGCCGTGTATGACAAGGCCGTCTTCCGTCTCGTCAGCGTCCGCGCCAACGGCGCGTAATACGGCGCTTACGGCGGCAAGCCTGTCGCTTTCCTTGGTACGAAGCCGCGCCGCATTGCGTATAACGGTTGGCCCCTCGGCAACTGCCCCGACCACTGACAATATCGGCACGAGATCGGGAATGTCACGCGCGTCGATCTCTATGCCCCGCAGTTTCCCGCCGGACACGGTTACGGCGGAGGCGTTTTCTTTAATCTCAATGTTCGCGCCGAAATTCTTCAGAATGTCCAGAACAGCGCGGTCTCCCTGCCGCGATTTAAGATTCAAACCGGTACAGGTTATGCGTTCTTTTCCGACAGCCCCGGCGCAGAGCCAGAACGCGGCGTTCGACCAGTCGCCCTCTACATGAGCCTTGCCCGGAGAACGGTACGTTTGCCCGCCCGGTATGAAAAAAACATCGTTCTTAAATTCCGCTTTTATGCCGAATATCTCCAGCATAGCCAGAGTCAGTTCTATATAAGGAAATGATTCCGCCTGCCCTGTTAGCTGTAATTCGCTGTCACCGTCGAGCAGGGGCAGGGCGAACAGCAGGCCGCTGATGAACTGCGAAGACACGCCCGCGTCAAGCGAATAACGCCCCGGCGCAAGCCGCCCCTCGGCACAAAACGGAACAGTGCCCTGGGGCGACAACTCACAACCGTGCCGGACAAGTTCTTCGTATAACGGGGAGAGGGGGCGTTCGGGAAGCCGCCCTTTCAGGATAAACGAACTTCTACGTCCAAGCGCCCCGACGACGGGAAGCATAAACCGGAACGTGCTGCCGCTTTCCCCGCAGTCTAGAGCAGCAGTGTCGTTGTTCCCCTCCCGTTTCAATGGATGTACAGTATAAGAGCCTGGTTCTCGCTCAATTTTAGCCCCGAGCGCGGACAGGCATTCCGCTGTCGCCGCTATGTCCTCGGAACCGCCCTCGCATTCTATAGTTGTTGTTTTATCAGCTAACGCCGCGCATATAAGCGCCCTGTGCGCCTGCGACTTGGACGGGATTGCGCGTACAACGCCGTTTAACCCGCCGGGGGAAATTTTCACATTGCTGGTCATCGGCGGTCAACCTCTTCTTTTAGGAGTTTGCCTTCGAGAAGAAGCGACTGAAGTTTCGGAAAGTCCTCATTTTGAAGCGCGTCCCTGTATTTCTGCAACGAAGAAAGAAACAGATCAAGCTCGTTGAGCAGATGCTCTTTGTTTTCCAGAAACAGCTCCGCCCACATTCGCTCGTTGAGCCATGCCACGCGGGTAAGGTCTTTGTAGCTTCCGGCGGAAAATCCTTTATGTTCAAGCACGGTCGGGCTTTTGATGAAAGCGTTGGATACCAGATGGGCCATCTGCGAGGTAAACGCGATCATCGCGTCGTGCTTTTCCGCAGTGGTAACGGTCAGCCTGCCGAACTCCGCCGGGGCGAGCAGCCGTTTGATATTATCAAGAAACATAATGTCGTCATATACGGGCGGCACTATGATCATGGACGCGCCTTTGAACATGTTCGCCTTGCTGTATTTAAAGCCGGAGTGTTCAGTGCCCGCCATCGGGTGGCCGCCCGCAAAGGTGAAGCCGTGCATAGCGGCGGCCTTAAACCCGGCGGCGCATATATTTTTTTTTGTGCCGCAACAGTCGATGACAGTGGCGGCCGGCTGTATATGCCCTGCCGTCTTTTCCAGAAATTCTATCGCCGCCTGCGGGTATAATGCTATAAGGATCAGATCGCAACGGGACAACGCCTTTGTATCCAGAGGGGCGTCCGCCGCGCCGGAAAGAACGGCAAAATCCAGTATGCTTTTATCGATCTCGCTTGCGTACACGGTGTGGCCTGCGGCCTTGTACGCTTTGGCGAAAGAACCCCCGATAAGGCCCAGGCCGATAATGCCGATGTTCATCCGTGCCTCATTCTAAAGCGCCGCGACCACTTCGCGTATCTGCCGCACCTTTTCCGCAAGATCGGCGAACTGTTCCAGCGTGAGCGACTGCGCCCCGTCACAGACCGCGTTCTTCGGATCATTGTGCACTTCGACGATAAGCCCGTCCGCGCCCGCCGCCACTGCCGCCAGCGCCATCGGTTTCACATAACGCGAAACGCCGATAGCGTGGCTCGGATCGATGATAACCGGCAGATGGGAGAGTTCCTTTAGCACGGGAATTGCCGACAAATCAAGGGTGTTCCTTGTATACGTTTCAAAGGTGCGTATTCCCCTCTCGCAGAGGATTACATTATCGTTTCCCTCTGCCATGATGTACTCCGCGCTCATCAAAAGCTCCTGCAATGTGTTCGCAAACCCGCGTTTTAAGAGGATGGGCTTTTTGCATTGCCCCAGTTCCTTTAACAGTTCGAAGTTCTGCATATTCCGCGCACCCACCTGAATCACATCAACCTGTTCAAATAAGGGCAGATGCCCGGAGTTCATTATTTCCGTAACGATAGGCATACCGGTTTTTTCTTTCGCTTCCAATAAGAGGCCTATGCCTTCCGCGCGCAAACCCTGGAATGCGTAAGGCGAGGTGCGCGGCTTAAACGCCCCTCCGCGCAGGAGGTTGGCTCCCGAAGCTTTGACCCCCTCGGCAATGCAGGAAATTTGCTTAGGCGACTCTACCGAACACGGCCCGGCAATCATCTGAAAATGCCCGCCGCCTATTTTGAACCCTCCTATATTGATTACCGTGTCAGCAGGGTGGAATTTCTTGTTGGCCCTTTTAAACGGCTCGCTTATCCGTTTGACGGACTCGACGATTTCAAGCCCTTCCAGAAGGTCTATGTCCAACTGGCTGGTATCGCCGATGAGGCCGATAATGGTCTGGAATTCCCCTTTGGAAACATTTGTCTTTAAATTACGCGAATGGAACCACGCCACCAAACTTTCAATCTGCTGTTCGTTTGCCCCCGGTTTAATTACGGCGATCATGCGCTCTCCTCTACAATTCGTTTGTATTGATATAGTAATATCCTAGCATTTACGCCATAGGACAGGCAAGCGCGGAAGAGGAATGAGGAATGAGGAATGAGGGAAGTGGAGTGTCATTTTTCCGGCTTGTGTAAAATCAAGAAAGACGTTATACTTATAAAAAGGGGTTAATATGGCTGATAATTTTGATTTTACTGTCGAAGAACTCGGCGAACGCACAATCAAGTCGCCCATCGCTATGTCAACAACAGTCGGTGACGGGATTGCGAATTACGTTAGAGACGACCAATATGTCCGGCTGAATGTCACGGCCAATATTGGGGCGCAGCAGGAACTCAAGCGGGAGCAAATACTGGAACGCGCCGGGCCGAGGGAGATGATTTACTTTTCCCCCGCCCATGTGCACGCGGGGATCGTAAGCTGCGGCGGGCTGTGCCCGGGCATAAACGACGTGATCCGGGCCATTGTGCGCTGCCTCTGGTACCGCTACGGGGTTACAAGGATTTCCGGCATACGCTACGGCTACAAGGGCTTCCTGCCCGAGTCGCAGTATCCGGTAAAAAACCTCAGCCCGGACAATGTTGACGAGATACACAAACTCGGCGGAACCTTCCTGGGCAGCGCGCGCGGCGGCGGCAAGGAAGTCGTAAAAATCGTGGACGCGATGGAAAGGCTCAACCTCAATATACTGTTCACAATCGGCGGCGACGGCACGCAGAGGGGAACTCTTGACATCGCCGAAGAAGTGAAAAAACGGCAGCTTAAAATAGCCCTTATAGGCATTCCCAAAACCGTTGATAACGATTTCTCGATTATAGACCGGTCTTTCGGCTTTGAAACGGCTATCGAAAAAGCGACCCAGGTAGTCGCGTCTGCCCACATGGAGGCGTGTTCGGCTATGAACGGCATTGGACTGGTGAAGGTAATGGGGCGCGAGTCCGGGTTTATCGCCGCGTGTACCGCGCTGGCAAGCCACGAGGTGAATTTCGTGCTTATCCCCGAAGTGCCTTTCAACATGGAAGGCTATAACGGATTCCTCCACCACCTTGAGGAAAGGCTTACCAAGCGCAGGCACGCCGTAATCATCGTGGCGGAAGGGGCCATGCAGGAACAGCTTCTGACCGAGAAGAAAACCGACGCCGGCGGCAACCTGAAACTGGCGGACGTAGGCCCGTATGTCAAAGACCGGATCATCAAGTATTTTGAAGAGAAGAAAATGGAGATCAATATCAAGTACATCGATCCGAGTTATGTGATACGGTCCGCTCCGGCAAACCCGGCGGATTCCATTTACTGCGAACGCCTCGGAAACGCGGCGGCCCACGCGGCGATGGCGGGAAAAACCAAAGTGATCATCGGGCTGGTAAACAACAAATATGTGCATCTGCCCATAAAGTCCGCTATTGCCAGCCGCCGCCATGTAGACCCGGAAGGGAACCTCTGGCGCGATACCCTTGACGCTACCCATCAGCCCCCGCAGATGGTGAATAAATTCGAAAAATGAGGAATCAGGAATGAGGAATGAGGAATGGAAGAACAAGACCCTTCTAAGCCAGGGCGGCGCGGCGGCGGATTTAGACGATGATGAAATCGATACGCTGTTCTCGCAGGTTCTGGCTCAGGCTCGCGCCGACTTGGGAAAAGTTTCTTCCGTTCTGCTTATCCCGCCCGATGTAACCCGTTTTCATTCGCGGGCAGGTTTCCTTACAGAAATCGCCTACAGGGAATTTACCAAAGCGGGGATCGCCGTCAAGGTGCTTCCCGCTTTGGGAACCCATATCCCGCTCAATGCCGCCGAGTGCGAACGAATGTTTCCCTGTGTGCCGCAGTCGTTGTTTCTCGTACACGACTGGCGCAATGACGTGGTTGAGCTTGCCCGCATTGACCGGAAATGGGTGGAAAAAACCACTGCCGGCGCGGTCAGCTATGACTGGCCGGTTCAGGTAAACAAACTCCTGCGGGACGGCGGTTTTAATCTTATCGTTTCCCTGGGGCAGGTCGTCCCCCACGAAGTTATCGGCATGGCAAACCACGCGAAAAACCTTTTTGTAGGAACCGGCGGCAAAGAGGCCATAGACAAGAGCCATTTTGCCGGGGCGGCTTACGGCATGGAAAAGATGATGGGCCGTACCGACACGCCTGTGCGGGCAATGTTCGACGAGGGCCTGCGCCTCGGCAGCGGGAAACTGCCCCCCGTACTGTACGCCCTTACGGTAATAAGCGCCCGGAGCGAAGCCGAGGCGATCGGCAATCCTGACTTGCCCAGGGGTTCCCTTGCCATGCGGGGGCTTTTCTGCGGTTTTGGGCGCGGCTGTTTTGAAGGGGCCGCCGCCCTTGCCCGCAAGGTAAACGTTGACCTGCTGGACGAGCCGATACACAAAGCGGTGGTGTACCTTGAGCCTGAAGAATTCCGCACTACCTGGCTTGGAAACAAGGCCGTTTACAGAACCCGCATGGCAATGGCCGACAAAGGCGAGCTTTTGATTATCGCGCCGGGCCTTGAACGCTTCGGCGAGGACATGGGGATCGACGCGCTTATCCGCAAGCACGGCTACCGGCCTTCAAAAGTTATCAAAGAAAAGGTAAGCAAAGATGCCGAACTGGCGGGCAATCTCAGCGCGGCGGCCCACCTGATCCACGGTTCCAGCGAAGGCCGTTTCACCGTCCGCTATTGCCCCGGGCCGGGACTAAGCCGTCAGGAAATCGAGTCGGTGGGTTTTGAATGGGGCGATATTAACGAAGCGAAGGCCCGCTACGACGTGCATAAACTAGCGACAGGCTGGAACACAGGCGCGGACGGCGAAAAGTTTTTCTTCGTGCCGAATCCGGCGCTCGGCCTGTGGGCTCAGCGGGATACTTTTAAATAAAGTAAGCTTAATTAAGGAGGAAAAAAAATGAACAGGCATTTTTATCTGTTGTTATTTCTTCCTGCTCTGTTTTTGGCGTGCGAGCTTTCTGAAAAAGATGACTTCGATAAGGATGCCTTTGAAGCCAACCGGCGGATGTGGCAGGCTCGCGCCCCGGAGAATTATTCTTTTTATCTCGTCTACAGTAATGGTGAGGATGATTTTTGGAGTGGAACTGTTGTGGTTAAAGACGGCACATTGTTATGTTTTATTACCGATTCTAATAAAGCACCTAATAAAGAACCTAATTCAAATCCACGGATAATGCGATGGATAAATACGATGAACGGAATCTATGACGAGATCAACAAATTGATTTTGGAAACCAATGGAAAAATCACGCTTAAAGCCGAATATGACGACACATTTCATTTCATAAAGTATTTTTCATATAATCAGCAGATGTATACACTGACAAGTAGCTACGTTATCAGTTATTATTTTACTATAACAAAATTTGTCCCTAATCCTGAAATTGAAGATAATTTGACAACATTCGACCGGGAAACATTTGACAATGAACGTCGGTTATGGCAGGGGCAAAATATACAGAATTATTCTTTTCGTCTAAATTACACCAATGGCGATAACCTTATATTTAATGTAACAATTGTTATCAAAGACGGTCGTTTTAGTACCCATGTCGTAGAAGGCGGAGGTTATTATGATCCTTGGTTTGAAGGATGGAGATGGGTGGACCCAATTTCCAATATTTATGACACAATAATTAAAGACAGTAATAAAAATCCGGGGCTGGAATGGGGGAGGAAATCGCAATCTGTGCTGGAACTTGAATACGACAGTGAATATCATTTTCCCAAACATTACCGCTATTTTGCGGAAGAGATTCCGACGGAAAATCAATCCGGGAATCAGAGGTTATATGAGTTTTTTATTACAGATTTTACTCACGGTAAATGAACGAACGGCGTAAAGGTCTGGCGGCGATTATCGCCTGCGTTCTGTTTTGGAGCTTTTCATTTATTTCGATAAAGATAACGGTTGCGGTTTTTCCCCCCATGTCGCAGGGGCTTCTGCGTTTCGCTATCGCCCTGGTTCTCCTCTTTTTTATGAAACTGAAACTCGCGCCGGGCGAAAAACTAAAAGCCCGCGACATTCCCCTGCTTCTGGGGGCGGGCCTTTTCGGAGTCACTTTTTACTTTTTCTGCGAAAACAACGGCGTAGCCAGGGTGACAGCGTCAGAGGCGTCGATTGCGATTGGCTCAATCCCCGTGCTTACCATGATCGCCGATTCGCTGGGCAGAAAAATTTCGCGTACCAAAAACAACTCCCTGCCCCAGATCGGCATACGCCAATGGATCGGGGCGTTTGTTTCCATAGCCGGTGTATGGCTTGTTGCCGGAGTTTCATTCGCCCTTTCAGGCAGCGTGCTTGGTTACATCTACATGGCGGGAGCCGCCCTTTTCTGGGTTGTGTATTCCCTGCTGACCCGCCCCCTCTTTGTCCGCTGTTCCCGTATATACATTGTATTCTGGCAGTCTTTGGCGGGCTTTATCGGCTTCATCCCTTTCGCGGTCATGGAATTCAACCAATGGGGCCGCCCGGATCTATCGGTTATTCTTCATCTTGTTTTCCTGGGCGTCTGCTGTTCCGCGCTTGGTTACTGGTACTACGCCAAATCCCTTGAAGTCCTCGGACTGTCGGTCTCCGCGATATTTATCAATTTGATACCGCTGTTAACTGTCATTTTCGGTTTTATTCTAATGGGCGACCGTCTGACGGCTTTGCAATGGCTTGGGGCTGTCTTTGTTATCGGAGGCGTTTATCTTTCCATGTGGGAAGGGAAAAGGCGCAAAAACAGCTAAAATCCCTCATTATTTACCTCCAAAACCAGGAATTTCTATGGACATAATTACATTATGCTATATAATATATAGAAGCAAGGATAACACCGGGAGGATATTATGGCTGAACATGTAATGCACAAGAAGGAGACTAAAAAAGCTCCTAAAAAATCGCTGAAAGAAAAGCGGGAAGACAAAAAAACAAAGAAGAAAGACAAGTCTTCCGGGGAGTAATCCTCTTACAGGGGATTATGACGAACTTGTAACCAGGCTGGAAAAGTCAATTAAATGAGGATTGTCCTAAACTTCAATTTTTGGACAATCCTCATTTTTATATCCGGATAGTTACCGGGTAATTACATATACAGTATTTTCTTTAAAATTCCAGTCAATGATAACAGTATGATCTTCTGTTAACGATGTAAATCCAGGTTTTGATGTATATATTTTTGCGGTTTTTTCAGTATCTGCATCAATTGTAAATTCTACCGATCCGTTGTCATCAATATAATTATCCGCTTTAAATTTTACCTCGAATGGCAGTCTATTAACAACATTCAAAGTAAATGGTTCGGCATCAACAAATGTAAATGTGTTCCCTTTTTGGTTCATTGTAACGCTCAATACGCCGTCGGGAACATTTATGTTTTGGGGCGGCTGCGTATATGCTTTCACCTCATACGTTTTTGAGTCATAAATTTCTGGGGAGTCTGGGGTTTCCGGGGTTCTTGCGGCAAGCGTATCCGACGAACCGTTGTAAACATAGGATACGGTTTTTTCTGAATAATTTATTACCGAAACAGAATAGTATTCAGTTCCGCAGGCCGAAAGCAGGCAAACAATGCCTGCGGCAAAAAGCAGTTTTTTCACGGCGCACCTCCATTTATCCTTATGCATTATTTCATTTTATCCAGAGTCTGTCTATAATTAGGGACGTACTCCATTTTTATCATCCTTATTGATCAATTGCTTTTTGGGGCAAATTCGGTTAAACTAACACAAGGAGTAATTAACATGAAAAGAGAAAAAAGGAATATCCCAGTTTGCCAGTTCATCGTATCGGCAGTACCCCGGTTTGATAACTGTACTCTTGCTTTTTTCACTTTTCACTTTTCACTTTTCTTTCTTCTTCTCCCTTCTTTTGTTTTTGCACAAAACGATCTCGAACAGATACGGGTTAATACTTTGAAGTACGGGACCGAAACCGAAATAGCCTCGCTCATTCAGTCCCTCAGAACCGAGGGCGTGGATTACCTGGACAATGAGATTGTCGCGCTGGTTGACAACACGCGCAACCGCAACATAGTCGGCGGGGCGTTCGCCTTCTTTGGCGAGAGGGAAAAAAAAGGCCTTGAGACAAGGGCCTTGCGCGCCATAAACGAACGGGACGACGAGGAAAACGAGACGGTGTTTGCCGCGATTGATTACCTCGGCAGGATCAAGGCCGGAGAGGCTGCCCCGGTTCTTCGGGAACTTCTGGAAAACGGGGAAAAACGCTTCATGAACGCGGCCTTCCGCTCTCTCGGACAGGTCAGCGGGCGGGATGCCGACGAAACTGCCGAATACCTTGTCGATTATTACGAAAACCGCGAGACCGGAGATGAAAATCACCGTGAAATGATTGTCGCTATGGGTGCTACCGGCTCCGCAAAAGCGGTCCCTTTCCTTGCGGATATTGTGACGGACAACGACGCGCGCCCTGTCCTGCGGATGGCGGCCCTCGAATCAATTGCCAAAATCGGCGATCCTGCGGGCCTTGACGCTGTGATTACCTGCATATCGGCAAGAGATCCCAATATAAGGGCGACAGCGGTTGCCGCACTGGGGCCTTTTTCCGGAAAAGCCGTGGATGACGCGATCCTTGACGCATTCCGGGATTCCTTCTATAAAACGCGCATCGCTGCGGCGCAGGCAAGCCGCCAGCGTAAATTAGCCGACGCCGTTCCCTACCTAAAATTCCGCGCCGAACGTGACGAGGTTCCTCTTGTAAGGGAAGAGGCAATACGCGCGCTTGGGGCGATAGCGAACGGCGAGGCAATCAGTACGCTTGAGGGATTGTTTACAGAGCGGAAAAACAGCGACCGGGTGCGTATCGCGGCGGGCGAGATGATCATGCAGAACCAGCCTGAGCGTTTTCTCGATACTTTTGTCATAGAACTTGACGAGGCAAAAAAGAGAAACCAGACGGTCTTGTATAACGGTTTTTTAAAGATTATCGGCGGGACAAAATGTTCCGGTCTTGAAACCATTACCCGCCGCCTGATGCAGAACAGCGGCGTTACAGAAAGATCCTTTGCCCTTGACATGGCGGCTAACAACGGGCTGACATCGCTTGCGGATGATATAAGAACCGTCACCAAAGATAAAAATGAAAGCCTGGCCAGTAAAGCAAGACGGACGCTTGATAAATTGGGAATCGGCAATGGCTGATTCAAAAACGGCGACTGGCACTGCGGCGGCAAGCGCCGGTAAAGCCCGTCGCACAATGCGCCCTTTATTCTGGCAGATCCTCTTTGTAGCGTTGGCTTTTGTGGTGATTGTGGTATCAAGCAGCCTTTATGTTGATAATATTCTGCGTTCCCATCTGAGAAGAGATGTCGAGGCCGTGCTTGCCAGAACGAATCTCAAAATAGAAATCGGGCTAATCGAGCCGGAAACCGTGCTGAACGTAATTTCAATGACCATACGCTCGATAATTTTGCAGGGTTTCGGCGAAGAGGTAGTCTTGGATTATATGAAAGACATATTCCTCTCGTTGCAGAACAAACCAAGCGGGTTTAAATCCGACACCATTTACGGTTATTATGACGTATTCGGCGGCAAGTTCCTTCACTCAAGAGGCTGGTCCGGCGGGGAGGGCTACGATCCCACGCAACGGCCCTGGTATAAGACCGCCGTCACAGCGGGCGACAGGTTAGCCGTTACGCCGATATACTGGAATCTACAGTTAGGCGGTTATTGCATTACCTATGTACGCCGGATCTTTAATGACGAAGGACAGCCGTTAGGCGTTGTATGCCTGAACGTGCCGATCAGCAATATAATAAATCATGTAGCCGAGATGAAGCTTACCAAAGGCAGCTACGGCGCTTTTCATGATGAAAACCTCAGAATTTACTATCATCCCGATTCATCGGCTATTGGAAAAGACGGGCGCGATCTGGGCGGCGGCATAGCGGCGCTCGGGGATTCGGTACTGGCGGGGGACGATTTGCTGGAACACGAAACCACCAATTTATACGGCATATTGTCCATAACCTATTCGACGCGGCTTAAGAACGGCTGGATTTTATATTTTATAACGCCAAAAGCCGAGTATTATGAAAAATTGCGGAATATGGAACTAAGCCTCGGTATTCTCGGGCTGTTCCTGGCAACGGCGCTGATTATCATACTTATTCGCGTTGACAAGGCAAAACGAAAATCTGACAATCAGAACCGCCAGAAAAGCGTTATGCTTGCGGACATGGAAAAAATGCGGGAAGCGGATGAGCGTACCCGGCTCATGTTAAACATGACGCCTCTATGCTGCATGTTATGGGATAATGATTATAACGCCAAAAAAGAATACCGCCTTATTGAATGTAATCAGGAAACGCTGTCCCTGTTTGAAGTTTCAGACAAGCAGGAATTTTTTGATAATTTTTTTAAGTTTTCGCCTGAATACCAGCCGTGCGGGAAGCCGTCCCGTGATATGGCTTTTGAATTTATCGGGAAAGCGTTTGAAACAGGATACAGCCGCTTTGAGTGGGTACATCAAAAACTCGACGGCGAACCGATACCGGCGGAATTGACTTTGGTCAGGACCAGCTATAAAGGGGGATTCGTACTCGCCGGATATATGAGGGACTTGCGCGAATTTAAAGCGATGCTTGAGGATATGCACAGGGCAGGGCAGGATCTGCGTTTGGCGCGTGACGCGGCGCAGTCGGCTAGCCAGGCCAAGTCCATTTTTCTGGCGAATATGAGCCACGAGATAAGAACGCCCATGAACAGTATCATAGGCTTCTCCGAACTGGCTATGGTCGATCAGATTCCCGCCGTTACAAGGGATTACCTTTGCAAGATAAAGGAAAACGCCGACGGCCTTATGCAGATAATAAACGATATACTGGACATATCAAAAATCGAATCCGGCAAAGTTGAACTGGAACATATTCCTTTTAACCTGCATGAACTGTTTTCCCATTGCCGGACCGCAATCATGCCGAAGGCCATTGAAAAAGGCGTTAGCGTACATTTTTACGCGGAACCTTCAATCGGAAAGATGCTGGTGGGAGACCCTACAAGGCTCAGGCAGGTTCTGATCAATTTCCTTTCAAACGCGATAAAATTTACGAACTGCGGCACGATAAAGGTTTCATCATCAGTTGCAAAAACAAACGGAGACTCTATTGAAGTACACTTCGAGGTAAGGGACAGCGGCATAGGCATGACGACTGAACAGATCGCCAAAATACACGAACCGTTTGTGCAGGCAGACTCCAGCACGACGCGAAAATACGGCGGTACGGGGCTGGGGCTTGCTATATCAAAGAACATTATTGAACTGATGGGCGGCAGCCTGAAAATTGAAAGCATGCCCGGAATCGGCAGCAAATTCAGTTTCAATCTTGTATTCAAAACCACAGACATTCCTGCCAGTATTTCGGGTGATAACGCAAGGGCCAACAAGCTTGAGAGGCCCTTTTTTGACGGCGAAGTTTTGGTCTGTGAGGATAACGCGATGAACCAGCAGGTCATAAGAGACCATCTGGCGAGAGTCGGTCTCAGGACTGTGATTGCGGCTAACGGCAGGGAAGGCATTGAGATCGTTCGCAAACGCATGACAGACGGCTTGAAACCTTTTGATTTGATATTCATGGATATACAAATGCCTGTTATGGACGGTCTGGAAGCCGCGCCGAAAATTGCCGCGCTGGGTACGGGGTCGCCGATTGTAGCCATGACGGCGAATGTCATGGTTGACGACAAAGAGCTTTACAGGGCGAATAATATGCCGGATTGTATCGGCAAGCCGTTCAGCGCGCAGGAATTGTGGCATTGTCTGTTAAAATACTTCCGTTCTGCGGAGCAGAAACCAGCGCGGCAGGAAACAATGGATGATTTGGACATGAATCTGCGGGAGACGCTGAAAGGGCATTTTGTGAAGCATAATCAGAAGAAATTCGCTGAAATTAAAGGCGCTCTGGATAGCGGCGACATAAAACTGGCGCACCGGCTGGCGCACACCTTAAAGAGCAACGCGGGGCAGATTGGCAAAACCCTCCTGCAAAAGGCCGCCGCTGATGTTGAGAGGCTGCTGAAGGACGGGGAAAACAAGGCGTCGGGGGAGCCGCTGGCCGTTCTGGAAACCGAATTGAACAGGGTTTTGGATGAATTGTCGCCGTTTTTGAAAGAACCGGTCAAAGAAACAAGGCCCGGGGCCTTTAACACGGAAAAGGTAAAGGAACTGGCCGAGAAACTGGAACCCTTGCTTAAAAGCGGTAATCCGGAGTGCTTGAAATATATTGAAGAATTGCGTATATTAATACCAGGAAGTGAGGAATTAATCCAACAGATGGAAAATTATGATTTTGACCTGGCAAAGACCACATTTGCCAGATTAATGGCGTTGATATAATGGATAACGAACATAAAAACAGCATCCTTATTGTTGACGATGAAATGTTCGACCTCATGGCCTTAACCCGTATACTGGGGTCTGAATATACTATTTACACGGCAAAGGACGGGGAAAATGCCATTGAAAAAGCCAGGGAATATTTGCCCGATCTCATTTTGCTTGATATTGTCATGCCCGAAAAGGACGGGTATGAGGTGCTTGCCGAGCTTAAACAATCAGAGATAACACATAAAATACCTATTATTTTCATCACAGGGTTAAGCAGCATCGAGGACGAGGCAAAGGGTCTTTCCCTTGACGCTGCGGATTACATAAGCAAGCCTTTCAGCGCCAAAATTGTAAAACTGAGGGTGAGGAACCAGATCCAGATTATTAACCAGCTTCGCACCATAGAGCACCTGAGCATGATCGATCAACTAACAGGCATAGCCAACAGGCGGAGTTTTGACGAGAGGCTTGGCGTTGAATGGAAGCAGGCAATAAGGGAACACCAGCTAATCAGTATTTTAATAATAGATATTGACAAATTTAAAGACTACAACGATACCTACGGTCACTTGCAGGGAGATGTCGCTTTACAGACAATCTCGTCGATCATTCAGCGGGCGCTCAAGCGTCCTACGGATTATGCCGCCCGCTGGGGCGGTGAGGAATTTGCCGTGTTGCTGCCGAACACCCCTTTGGAGGGAGCCGCGGAAGTCGCCGAACAAATACGCAAAGATGTCGAAGGCACGTCGATTCCGTGCGCCGATTTCTCCACGAAAATGACAGTAAGCGTCGGCGTTAACACGCTGATTCCCAATCAAAGCAGTTCTGTTGACACCTTTTTCACCAATGCCGATAACGCCCTGTACACCGCCAAAAGACTGGGCAGGAACAGGGTGGAAGCGGCGGAGCAGATAACAGATAACAAGTAACAGATAACAGAGGAAGAAGACATTTTGTCTTTAGCAGCTATCTAATTTTTATTGGATTTTATAAGCCGTTCTATTCTTTTTTCAATATCCGCTTTTATCCCTTCCTGAAACTGTTGTATTGCCTCTACCGGAAAAGGTACTGAAGAAAACAACTCAGGACTGTCTATTTCCAGGGCGGCAGCGAGACGTTCAAGCATTTCTGATGAGGGAAATCTGCATTGTTGCTCTATTTGGGCGATGTAATTGGTGGAAGTATCAACTTTTTCCGCCAATTTTGCCTGTGAAATCCCCAATTCTTCTCGTCTTTTTTTAATATTATAGGATAAAAGTGCTCTTATATTCGTCATGCCATATTTTAATTTTTATTTTATGTCGGCCTATTGCAAATCTTCTTTAAGCTGTAGTATATTGCTTTAAGCGGTATATTTAAAATGGACTTCAAAGATACCAAAAAAAACGCAAATTCTCCGCAAATTCTCGTTTTTCCGGCGGAAAAACAGCCGTCTCAATTGTCTATATCTATAGAAGAAGAACCTAAAATTGCGGAAAACACGCCCATAGAGGATAAAGCCCCTGTTCCCGAACAGCCAGTAAAAAGAGAAAGGGGCAGTACCAACGAAAAGCCTAAAATTGCCGAAACCCCTAATCCTAAACCCGCAAAACCGTCAACAGAAAAGGAATCCAAGCCTGACTCCGGCAAGACCGAGATTGCCTCCGTACCTGAACCCGACACAGGAGTACGCATGAGGGGAGAAAACAGCCAGAACAGCACAGAGCCGGAAAAGCCCCCAAATATAAACATCCCCCCCGGCTTGTCCCTCATTTTTGAAAATATGTTCGCAAACAAGGGGCTTACTTTCGTTATTATCCCTTCACGGATAACCTCTATCGGTAAAAACGCTTTTTCCGGCAATCCGCTGGTCAGCGTTACCATCGGGGCTAATGTTTCTATAGAAGAAAATGCAATCCCCGGCAATTTTGCCGCCGTATACAACGCCGGGGGCAGACAAGCCGGAACCTATACCCGGCCAAATACCGCCAGCGAGGAATGGAAAAAAAAGTGAATTTTCCGCCGAAGAAACGGCGTAGTTAATTGCCTATATATATGAGAGGCAAAAACCCCGCGTAGGCGGCGGTAAAACAGAATTGAAGGAGAAAGAAGATGAAAACGAAAAAAATGGCAATGATTAAAGGCAAACAGGGTAAAACGGCGCGGCGTTTTCAACGGCAATGAGACGCAGGGCAGTTTTAAAACAAACGGTATTGCGGGGCAGTATCAGGTAACTAATTTAGTCAACGTAATGATAACGGAAAAACCTGTTTTAGTTCCCAATTCGCTGATTGAAAGGGAAGTGAAGAATTATTTTGTGGGGAGATGAAACAAATGAGGAAGGAGGAATTAGGAATGAGCAATGAGGAATCAGAACAGGTTGGAATGGGTTCCGGTTCTGTGGAATGTAACTTCACGGGTTACCGGATTAATTTCATAGATAAGCACCCAATCGCCCTGAATATGGCAGTCAAACATCCCTTCCCATTTGCCATGAAGCGGATGGTTGTGGCGTTCAGGAGGCAAAGGTTTCTCATTGATAATCATGTCCATTACCTCAATAAGCTTATCCATATTTTTACCGCCTTTTTCGGCCAGTGCAAATTCCTTTTTGAATTTTCCGGTACGGATAACATCAAGCATGAATTAGCTCCGCAAATCAGCCAGCAATTCCTCAAGAGAATGAAATCGTTGAGCCGGTATTTCCCCACGCATCATGGCTCTGCCTTCCTCAATTGCGGCGACAGTCTCGGCGTTAAAACGCAGTTCCCCGGTTTCCGGATCGCGGTGTTTCGCGCAGATAGGACATTCTTCGATGAGAAGTTCTGCATTAGACATTTCCTGTCTCCTTCTTCTCATAATATACAACATTATGCCTCGCTTGTCGAGGTTTACAATAACGGCCTTTGTGCCATTAGCAAAAACAGTATGCTTAAGGCGGCGTAAGTAAGGGGGAATGATAAAATGAGGAAGGAGGAATTAGGAATGAGGAATAAACAGAGAATAATGAACAAGGAGCAAATAGCAATGAGCAATGGACAGAGAGCAATGAGTGTGAGTGCGCGTTTGTTTACAGTATTTTTTCTTTTATGCGGGCTTTGTCTGAATGCTGCGGCGCAGGAAGTGGCGGTTTATCCGCAGATTGGAAATGTGTCTCCAGGCGATCCGATGTTTACGGCTGTTGACTCATTGGTATTCAGTCCTGATGGGAAACAAGTTCTTTCTCGTATTGGTAGTGGAATTATTAAACTCTGGGACGTAAATTCTGGCAGGGAAATTATGCCGTTTTCAGCAAGAAGTGAGCGAGAAGTATCAATAAGCCCCGATGGTAAATATTTTTCTAGTATTTCAGGTAGAAATATTTTTCTAAATGAAATGACCACTGGTAACATTAGTAAAATATTTACTAATGTTATGAGGCCTGAATCTTTTAATCCATACTCTGCATTAATCAGCCATGATGGTAAACAGATTCTTTCAATCTCTAAAGAAAAGAAAGATAATGAATGGATTGATCTAATAGATCTTTGGGATATAAACACTGGAAAGATAATAAAAACGTTTTCAGGGAAATGTGGAATATTAAGTCCTGATGGTAAGCAAGTTCTTTTCGTGGAAAATGACTCTATAATAAAAATTTGGGACGTAAATACTGGAAGGGAGATTAGAGTTATTTCAAATAATACAAAAATAGACTTTTTAATTTTAAGTCCTGATGGTAAACAGATTTTTTCAGTCTCTATTGAATATAAGGGTGATAATGAAAGGTTTGGGATAATGCATCTTTGGGATGTAAGCACAGGAAGGTTAATAAGAACATTTTTAGGGACTGGAGGAATATTCATTCCCAACGAAAAGCAAGTGCTTATAGAAACAAATGACGGATTAAAATTATATGATACGGTTACTGGACGAGAAATTAGAACTTTTTCACATGAAGAAAATTCTCCTGTAGCAATCAGTCCCGATGGTAGTCATTTTATAGTAGGTTTTAGAAGTGGGGATATCAGGCTTTATGATATTACTACCGATAAAGAAATCAGAACTTTTTTAAGGAATCCAGCTATAGATGTTAATACTGTAACATACAGTCCTGATGGTAAGCAAATACTTTCAGGAGCAAGAAATATATATTATTTTGATCGTGATGGTATTCTTCGTTTTAAATATGATCGTAATTTAATACTATGGGATACTACTACCGGACGTGAAATCAAAACTTTTTCGTCATATGATGATAGTGGTGCGGATAATTTAATATCAGCTAAGTTTAGTCTTGATGGGAAACAAATTCTTTCCAGCCATTGGTGGACAACCTATCTCTTGGATACAAATACAGGAAAGTTAATCAGAACTTTTCCAGAGGGTGAAGGAATATTCAGCCCTGACAAAAAACAAGTGCTTACAATAACAGATGACGGATTAATATTATATGATACTATTTCTGGACGAAAAATCAGGACTATTTCTTTTGACCCTCGTAGAGGGATGATACCTGATGCTGCATGTTTTAGTCCAGATGGTAAACAAGTTGCTATGACGACGGCTGACGGAATAACACTATTTGATGTAACTACCGGGCAAATAATAAAAAAATTAAATGATAATACAGCAATCTATGCAATAGAATTCAGTCCTAATGGTAGACAACTTCTTTCTTGTTCTGGTGAAATAAAACTCTGGGATATAAACAACGGAAGGGTAATTAGGACTTTTTCTGTAGGTTATGTTAGTTTTTTCTCATTCAGTTCCGACGGGAATCAGTTTGTTTCCAGTACTTATGATAGTGGTGAAATCAATCTCTGGGATGTAAATACAGGAAGAAAAATTAGATCATTTTCTGGACATACAGACCATGTTTATTCGGTAGTATTCAGCCCTGATGGTAAACAAATTCTTTCAGGTTCTGCTGATAAAACAACCCGCTTATGGGACATTGCCACCGGCAAAGAAATTGCTCAATTTATATCCTTTTTCGATGGCGAATGGCTTGCTCTTACCCCCGACGGCTACTATAATGCTTCGCCTAACGGCGATAAATACCTCAATGTCCGTGTTGGTAACAATGTTTACGGCATAGACCAGTACCGTAGCACATTCTACAGACCTCAAATTGTGGAAGCAAGATTACAAGGCAGAGCCGACCCTGTGCGCGTTACTACAGATATTAATAATGCCGCTTCTTTTGCGCCGCCTGTGGTAAAAATTCTCAGTCCCGAAAACGGGGCTGTTCTGCCATCCAATCAGGTTGAATTGTCCGTATCAATAGTTGACCAAAAACAGCCCATTAAAACCGTCAAAGTTCTGGTAAACGGAAGGCTTGTCGGCGGCGATTCAATGCGCGGTATCAGAGGCGTCCGGGGCGGCGACCTTGAAACTACAGGAATTCGCTTAACTGACAATCAAAACAAAGTGGAATTCCGGCTTAACATCGTCCTTGATCCGGGCGCAAACCGCATTGAAGTAATCGCCAACAATCCTTATTCAGAGGGGCGGGACAGTATAGACATAACTTGCAGACAGCCGGTGTCCGTGAATAACGCCCTGCCCAATCTGTGGATACTGTCCATCGGCGTAAACCGTTATGACGACACCCGGCGGCTTCCAAGTCTCAGCTTTGCTGTAAACGACGCAAAAGCCATTATTGACGCTTTCAAAACGCAGGAGGGCAGACGCTACGGCAAAGTAAACAGCCTGTTAATCGCGGATGGCGCGGCTGTTACGCCGACACATGACAATATCGTTGATAATTTCAAGTTTT
>Ga0268262_10002054_pt1 | contig 23739 bp, 18 predicted proteins | sample TergutNc150P3_FD_190354 | JGI IMG/M metagenome (GOLD analysis project Ga0268262, IMG submission 190354) | Nasutitermes corniger P3 segment gut microbial community from laboratory colony in Florida, USA - Nc150 P3 (SPAdes) (version 2) | ecosystem: Host-associated > Arthropoda: Insects >...
TGTGCTCTTCCCCGGAAGACGAGCAGGCGGACTGGATCGGCATAATGGCAACCAGGCTGAACGCCCAGCTTGTCCGTTCAATAATGGGCGAATGGTGTACCCAGGAAGTGGTAACGGATCCCACCCAGGTAGAGCCTTTGATGGGGCGCGTCCTGGTAGCCGCAGGCTGGAAGCCCGGCTTTTCCTCAGATTACGACGCGGTGCTTCTGGCGGAAAGGTTCCAGGCCAACGCGGTAATTAACCTTTCCAACATAGAAAAAGTCTACTCGGACGACCCCAAAAAAAATCCCGACGCCAAACCCATAGACTCAATTTCCTGGGCTGATTTTTGCGCGATGGTGGGGGACGAATGGGTTCCCGGAAAAAACGTGCCGTTTGATCCTGTAGCAAGCCGCCACGCGGCGAGGATAGGGCTAAAAGTCATTTGCGCCGCCGGAAAAAACCTCCCAAATTTAAAAAAGATCCTCCTTGAGGAAAATTTTATCGGTACTACAATATATTAAGGAGTAGTTTTATGGTTGTTTCAGCATTGCACAACGCCAGGTATAAATATTCGCCCAAGCTTCCGGTTTCCTTATCGGGAGACCTAAGCTGCCTGGCTGTGGAATTCGGCGCTCACACGGAATCCGCTTCCGACAAAGAAGCCCTGAAAGAAATATTCAGGCACATATACGGAAAGCCTGTGGCTACTTTCACAGACAGTAAAAACGCCCAAGGGAAAGAGGTAGATATCCGAAAACAACTAAGGGTAGGCGTGGTGCTTTCAGGCGGCCAGGCGCCGGGCGGACACAACGTCATAGCCGGCCTTTTTGACGGTCTTAAAAAAGGCAACCCCGCCTCTAAACTCTACGGCTTTTTGCGGGGCCCCAGCGGGATAATCAACAACAAGTCTGCGGAATTGACAAGCGGTATAATAGACGAATACCGGAATACCGGCGGCTTCGATATCATAGGATCGGGGCGCACAAAAATAGAAACAACGGAACAGTTCGCGTCTTCCCTGGAAACGGCAAAAAACCTGGGGCTTGACGCGCTGGTCATAATAGGCGGAGACGACTCCAATACCAACGCCGCCCTGCTGGCGGAATATTTTATTGAAAAAGGGTCATCCATTCAGGTTATAGGCTGCCCCAAAACAATTGACGGGGACTTGAAAAACGAATACATCGAAACTTCCTTTGGTTTTGACACCGCATGCAAAACCTACAGCGAGCTAATCGGGAACATACTAAGGGACGCAAAGAGCGCGAAAAAATACTGGCATTTTATTAAGCTCATGGGCCGCTCGGCAAGCCACATAGCCCTTGAATGCGCCCTTCAAACCCAGCCCAACGCCTGCCTTATTTCGGAAGAAGTCGAGGAAAAGAAAATGTCCCTTGACCAGATTGTGGAAGACATCTGCGCTTCCGTTATAAAAAGGGCCGAGAACAATGAAAACTTCGGCGTGGTACTGATACCGGAGGGGTTAATCGAATTCATACCTGAAATAAAGAACCTTATTGAAGAGCTGAACGACGCCATGGCTTTGAGCGGCGGGGAATTTTCCAAATTTACTTCGCTAATCGATCAACTCTACTGGCTTAGCAAGGAAATATCCGGTGAATCATACAAACTGCTTCAGAGCCTGCCCCCTGAATTTTCAAGGGAGCTCTTAATGGACAGGGATCCGCACGGGAATGTCCAGGTTTCCCGGGTTGAGACAGAAAAACTCTTAATAGGGATGGTAGAAAAACGCCTCGCGAAATTAAAGGAAGAAGGCCTTTACAAGGGGAATTTTTCGCCATTGGGGCATTTCTTCGGTTACGAGGGCCGCTGCGCTTTCCCTTCCAACTTTGACGCCGATTACTGTTACTCGCTGGGCCACAGCGCTTTCGCGCTTATCGCGGCCGGCCTTACAGGCTACATTTCCAGCGTCAGGAACCTGACCGCGCCTTCAGACGAATGGGTTGCCGGGGGAATCCCCCTCACCATGATGATGAACCTGGAACAAAGGCACGGCGCCAAAAAGCCGGTCATCAAGAAAGCGCTGGTTGACTTAAACGGAAAACCTTTTCTTTTGTTTGACAACGAGCGGGATGGCTGGGCGGTAAAGACCTCCTACCTTTATCCGGGCGCGATTCAATATTTCGGGCCGGCCGAAGTCTGCGATCAGCCAACCAAAACCTTGAAGCTGGAACATCAAAAGTAAAAAATCACATTTTTTAAGAGGATATAACTATGAAAAAATTGAGAGCCCTGTTTTTCACGTTTATCTGTATGGTCCTGCCGGGCCTTTTCGTTTACCCCCAGGCCGCGCGCGAGGGAACGTCCACATCAAATTCAAGCCCGGCCCTGAATTCACCAGCCCAAAGTTCAATCGAACAGGATTCTTCAAATCAAGATTTGGCAAAACAGAATTTTGCCGATTTTACCGGCGCGAATCTGCCGCTTAAGCGGATAGCCATTCTGTCTTCCGGTGTGGGTTATTTTGAGCACGCCGGCACCCTCAGCTCTCCCGCCGAGATAACCCTTTCTTTTGACGCCGCGTCGGTAGACGACGCCCTTAAATCGCTGGTTGTAAATGATCCCGCGTCAAACTCCCCGTCCGTGCGCTACACATCGGAAAACACCCTGTACCTTACTTTGAGAAGCCTGAAAATCGACCTGTCCGGAGCGCCGGGAATTGGCGAAATCCTGAACGGCCTTAAAGGCGCGGAACTTGAAGTAAGCGCGCCAAACCCCATAAGGGGTAGGATCATCGGCGTTGAATACCGGTTAAGCCTCATGGCCCAGCAATACCCATTATCCAGAACTGCAGAAGAGGAATGGCTTTCGCTGTTTACCGCACAGGGAATACGGGTTATTGCCATTAAGGATATTGCATCGTTCCGCTTTACCGATGAAAGGATCAACGCGGATTTGAACCGCGCCCTTGACCTTATTATGGCCTCGCGGGATGAAAGCGCGAGGAACCTGCTTGTAACGCTGAACGGAACGGGAAGCCGCGGCGTTTCATTGAGCTATGTGATCCCGACGCCGGTTTGGAAGGTATCTTACCGGCTGGACATTTCCGGAAAGGAGCCTTTCCTCCAGGGTTGGGCAATCGTAGACAACGACAGCGATACCGACTGGAAAGGCGTTGAGCTTTCCCTTGTAACGGGAAAGCCGGTCTCGTTCATCCAGAGGCTTTACCCGCCCTACAGGCTTTCCCGCCCCGTTGTCCCGCTCGCAATCGCCGGCATCGCGGAGAGCAGGGCCTATGAATCGGGCTACAATACTATGGCGGTGCCGGCCCCGGCCGAGATGATGAAAATGCAGAGCATGGCGGATGAATCGAAGGCCAGGGCGGAAAGGGATTATTACGAGATGGAGATGCCACGAAGTTCGGTTACATCGGTTGCCGGCGGAGCAATTGACACCGCGTCGGGACGCGCCGCCGGGGATCAGTTTGAGTTTACGCTGAAAAACCCCGTAACCCTTGACAGGCGGCAGAGCGCGATGCTCCCGCTGGTAGAAGGCTCGATAAAAGCGGAAAAAACCCTGGTGTTCTCAGGCACACGCGCGTTAAGCGGCGCTACGATAAACCTCGCTATCAGCGCGGAACTGATCAATACCTCCGGCATGAAACTTCCCGCGGGGCCCATCACGGTTTACGAGGGCGGAACCTACGCGGGGGACGCGCTTATCGAGTTCTTTCCCGAAAACGAAAAACGGCTTATCTCTTACGGGGAAGACCTCTCGGTAAGCGGCAGCGTCGCTTCCTCCGGAACCCGCTTTATTACGGCGGTAAACATTTCCGGCGGCGTAATGACCATTACCCGCCGCCAGAGTTACGATAAAGTCTACACGATAAAAAACGCTTCCGGCCAGGCAAAAAAGCTCATCATTGAACACCCGATAACTTCAGGTTCGGAACTGGTTGAACCAAAAAGCGCCGAAGATCGCACCGGAAGCCTTTACCGCTTTAACCGGGACCTGAGCGCTAATGAAACTTTCACTTTTACGGTGCGGGAAGAAACCCCTGTTTTTGAGCGGATCACCCTGACGCAGCTCCGCGCCGACACTTTCCTGAGCTATGCCTCCAACCAGGAAATCCCCGCCAATGTCCGTGAAGTATTGGCTAAGGCAATCGAACTGAAAAAGGCTGCCGACGACGCATCCGCGGCGCAGAGCAGGCTGGAAACCCAAATGACGAGGCTTACATCCGATCAGGACAGGATACGCCGCAACCTTGAAGCCGCGGGCAATCAGACTCCCCAGGGGCAGGATTACCTTAAACGCATGGCCGCTATGGACGACGAAATTGACAGCCTCAAAAAACAAATAGAAGCCGCTACGCAGGAAACCCAAAGGGCAAGGGCGGAGTACGATAGTTATTTGACGACAGTCAAGATTTAAAGCTGGGCCAAAAGAATCCCTTAACTATCGACTTCCACAGTGCCGTCGCAGAGAGCTTTTACGCGCGAGCCGGATTTAACCGCCGCAAGGAATTCGTCGCCCAGGGAATCGATGGTAAGCATGGGCTTGTCCGTCCAGACGCCGGCAAGGATAGCTCCGGCGGCGGCGAGGGAATCAATGGGCTTTGAGAAAAGCAGACACGCCGGCTGGCGCTCCATCGAGGCGGCGCAGAAAATCACCATGCCGCCGGTGGTGGAGCCGATAGTCTGCGGAAGGCACAGGGCTTTTCCCGCCATGGGCTTGCCGTAAAGATCGCCGTTGTTCTGATCCGAGCACCGCGCCTGTTTGTCGCCGAACATCAAAGCCTTCTGAAAACTGGCCAGCGTATTAAAGCCCCGGCTTGAAACCAGCGCCTCGGCGTTAACTTCTTTTCCATCCCCGGAAGGAACGACTACTCTGCCTTTAAACGTTTTCATTTTCTCTCCTTTCCGGTTATTATCTCGCAGATTTCATCATCGGTATAAAAACGCGCCGAAGAATAAGTCCTAAGTTTGTTGGAATTGGTGATCACCGGCCTTTTCCCGCAGAGCGGATTGTTCATGTACATAAGGGGGCAAATATCGCTTAACACCGCGCCGGCCTCGACCAGCTTTGCGGCTTCGGCTGTCATGCGGAATTCCCTTTTCACCTTGGGGGCGGCTGTAAACACGGTGGGTACGGCGAGTTTCTTCCTGCCCTTCGCCGCCAATAGGCCGAGGACATGGCCCGTCCAGTGGATAAGCTGGTCGTGGGAAAGATGCGGGCAGCCGATAAAGGCGACTACCGGCTCCGCGGAAGCGTCCTTCCAGATGCAGGGATAGCTCTGCCGCACCTTTTCCAGCTCCGCGTCGTCTATCGTGTAAACCTGGGCTCCTTTCGCGATCAATTTTTCCCCGGCTTCTTCCGCCTCGGGGGTAAGGTTTTCAACGTGGTAAAGCCCCACCGCGCCGTTACTGGCGGTTGCCGCGCCAAAGTCCTTGAGGTAATCCGCCGCGGCCCGGCCTTCTTCGGTATTCCTGTCCAGGCTGCTTCCGAGCCACTTGTCAAGGCCGCGAATAAAAGGAACTTCTTCCATCACCTTCATACCGATTGCGCTGCCGAGAAGCTGGGCTTCCGGTTTCTTGCTTGTCTTCACCTCGATTATCCAGGCCGCCTTCCGGCCCTCGTCGGTTAAAAGTCCGAAGTACGGAACCTTTCCCGCGATACTGCCGAACAACTCTATGATCCCGGAATTGCGGTTGCACCTCGCGCCCAAAACGGAGTTGGCAAAAACCACGGCGCTCGATTCGGCCCATGAAAGGATATCCCCTTTTTTGGGGATATTTCCCGCCTCGTTCATGTAACAGGTGCAGGTAAAGCCGTCGTCATTGATCAAGCCCAGCTTGCGGAGCTGCGCCTCGTACGCTTCCTGCTTGGAGTACATAACTTTGAAAAGCAGTTTGGCCGGCGCGGACGACGGTACATTCTTGTCCAGGGGCCTGGGATTGACGGTGAACTTCTGCCCCGAGAGCGAGCCTGAATCGATCAGGCTGTCCATCAGGCTGTAAACAGGTTTCATTATCGAAAGGCCGAAACTGGTAACCAGGTGGCCGTAGTCCCCGGTAATTTTAATCATCTTTTCGGCCCCAAAGGCTTCGCCGTACATGACCAGGGTTTTCATCACCCTGGCCTTGATCTCCCCTTCTTTTCCGTCAAGGATCTTCTGTTCTTCTTCGGTTAGTTTCATTGCCGTACTCCTATAACCTGTGCCCGAGACGGTAAGCCGCCCTGACCGCTTCCAGGACTTTTCCCGCGCTTGAGCTGTCGCCGATATTGTAAAGCTCAGGCGCCGAGTTATCCGCAAGCGCTTCAAAATAGAGGCCGTCGTTTGGAACGCCGCCTACAGCCATCACAACCAGGTCGGCAGGAATGGTCTCGCTTTTTTCCTCAACCTTGAGCTTCGGGGCAAGCGGGTTCTCCACGTTTTCGGGGAGTATCGGATGCCAGGTGATATAGGGATCCGGAACGGTTTTTGAAACGTTGCGCATAACCTCCGCCCCGTCCTTGCCGATGCCGGTGAGCCGCGTGCAGTTGAGCAGCTTCACCCCTCCCTTTTTAAGGTAGTAGATGAGGTATCCCCGGTTCGCTGTGCATGTATGGTTCATGATGTACTTGTCCATTTCCACCACCGTAACCTCGCAGTTCTTTTCGTACCTGAGCCAGTAGGCGGCCTCACAGCCCACCGCCCCTCCACCGATAACCACCACTTTCTTCGCGTTCCCCAAAAGGCCCGGGTTCATGAACAGATCCACAGCCTGAACCGCGTTCTCTGCTCCCGGCAGCGGGAGCTTTACGTCGCGTGTTCCAAGGGCAAAAACGATCGCGTCCGCCTTGAGCTTATTCAGGGCTTTTATGTCCATTTCGGTTTTTGTTTTTAACTTGAGCCCGTACTCGGACACGGCGCGTTTCACCAGGGCTTCCATGTAGGCGCGGTAGTTTTCTACCTCGTACTTAATTTTTGGAACCGCGCCCGGAATGAGCCGCCCCCCTACTGCGGCTCCCTTTTCAAAAAGAGTTACGTCATGCCCGCGCCGGGCCGAAATAACCGCGGTGATTATTCCGGCGGGACCCGCGCCAACCACCGCGACCTTTTTCTTTTTCGCGGCAGGGACAGGCGCGGCGGCAAATACGTGCTCAAAGGAACTGCGGGGATTAACCGCGCACTGGGGATGCCCGCCCTCGACAAATTCGTTGACGCAGCCTTCCTGGCAGCCTATGCAGGGCCGGATTTCTTCCACCTTTCCGGCATAGGCCTTGTTGGGCCACTCGGGATCCGCGAGAAGCGGTCTGCCCAGCATGACGAGATCCGCCTTGCCTTCCCGTAAAGCCGATTCCGCCAAATCGGGATAGCCAAGCTTTCCCACGGCGGTTATCGGGACGGGAAGCCCCTGGTTTGAAATGATCTTGTTCTTCTCAAAATAATCCTTGACCAGGGCGCAAACTTCCAGGAAACATCCCGGCGGCATGGAAGACGGCGGGTGGGGAAGCCACCAGTTATCGTAGCATCCAAGGTCAATGTCAAAGACATCCACCCCCGCAAGAACCAGGTTCTTCATGAAGTCCAGCGTTTCGCCGATGGTTCTTCCATTGGTAAACTTTTTAAGAGAGCCGGTAGAGCGCATTCCTTCCCCGTAGGTTTCGTTCAGGGCAAGCGAAAGGTCGATGCGGTACATGATGGGAAAATCCGGCCCCGTCCGTTTGCGCATTTCCAGAACGCAGTCGATACCGAACGCCTGCTTGTCCGCATACCTTCCCAGAACGCGGCGGTTGAAAGCGCCGTTGGTCATCTGCTCCAGGAGGTAACCTTCGTGGCCGTGCAGGTAGGCCCCGTCAAGCCCGGCGGTTTTCGCGTCCGCCGCCGCCTGCCCCATATTCCTGACAATCTTCTTAAGCCGCCTTGCGCTTAACGGGGCGCAGGGGATCTGCGGTATGTAAAAGCTGGGGTTCCAGGAAGCCGAGTTGGGGAACTTGTGCATGGTAAGAAGGCACTGGGGGTTCCCTACCCTTCCAAGCCCGGGGGTGAGCTGAATAAAGACCTTTGAGCCGTATGAGTGAACGCCCTGCGCCAGATCCCGCCAGCCCGCGAAAACCGAGCGGGAACGGTCAATGCGGGGGAAATAAGTGAGCTGCCCAAGCTCGGTGATTGAGTTATCAAGGCCGTGGCTTACCGGAACAAGGCCCGTGGTAATCAACCCCGCTCCGCCTCGCGCGCGTTCGTAAAAGTACTGGAGCATTTTTTCGTTGGGGCGGCCTGTCTCGTCGCACATGGAAATATTCCCCATCGGCGCCATTACGACGCGGTTTTTGATAGTTATTTTGTTTATTTGAAGCGGAGAAAACAGGTTTTTATATGGGTAAAGTTTTTTGCTCATTCTGGCCTGACCAAGAAGCGCCGTAAAACTTCCGTCTTTGTCTTCTTCCAGGAACCATTCGCCGTAGCGATCAATCCATTTTTGAATTACCGGATCTGTCTTTACCATAAAGCCCTCCAAAGAATTGTAGGAGCCTGTCTGACTTGTAAAATTTTGCGGCTATTTGCCGCAAAATTCAATTATTTTTGGGCTCCTCGCTGATTATACCACCGTTTTACCGGGCCAGCCACCCTCCGTCTACCGCCAGAGTGTAGCCGTTGATGTACGACGCGGCGGGGGACGCGAGGAATACCACCGCGCCCGCAACGTCGTCAGGCGTACCCCAGCGGCCGGCGGGGATTCGGTCAAGTATTGCCGCGCTACGATCCGCGTCCTGCCTGAGCGCTGAAGTATTGTCGGTAGCCATGTAGCCCGGAGCGATTGCGTTGGTGTTGATATTGTGCTTAGCCCATTCGTTTGCCATGAGCATGGTGATCCCCTTCACCCCGCTCTTGGAAGCTGTGTAGGACGGAACCCGGATGCCTCCCTGGTAGGAGAGCATGGAGGCGATGTTGATGATCTTGCCGCCCGAATTTTGTTTGATGAACTGCCGCGCCGCGGCCTGGCACATAAAGAACACCGTTTTTAGATTGATGTTGATCACGTCGTCCCATTCGGCTTCGGTAAAGTCCACCGCATCGTTCCGTTTGATGATCCCGGCGTTGTTGACCACAATGTCCACATGGCCGAATGTTTTTACAGCTTCGGCGAAAATTTTTTCCACCGGTTCAATGGTAAGCAGGTTGGCGGAAAAGTACGAGAACTTAACTCCGGCCTTTTCAACCCTTTCTCCGGTCTCTACGGCATCCGGGAAATAATCAACCCCGAAAATATTCGCGCCAGCCTGCGCGAGGCCAATCGACATGCCCTGTCCCAACCCCCTGCTGCAGCCGGTTACGATGGCGGTCTTTCCGTCAAGCCTGAACAAATCAAGAATACCCATATCGTTTCTCCTTTAATTATTTTACCGCAATTCCGTGGTAACCAGGGTGTCCATGTCGTCAAATGTCTGGTTTTCCCCGGCCATGGCCCAAATGAACGTATAAGCGGATGTTCCAACGCCTGAATGAATTGACCAGGAGGGAGAGATCACCGCCTGCTCATTGTTCATTACGATGTGGCGGGTCTCATCCGGATGGCCGTGGAGGTGAAACACCGCCGCGTTAGGCTTCATGTCAAAGTAAAAGTACACTTCCATGCGGCGCTCGTGGGTGTGGCAGGGCATGGTGTTCCACACGGAACCTTCTTCCAGCACGGTCATGCCCATCACGAGCTGGCAGCTTTGGCAGACCGCCGGATGCACATACTGATAGATGGTGCGTACGTTCACGGAAGCCGCTTCACCCAGCTTTCGCGGATTTGCCTTTTCAATAGGAATGTGAACAGCCGGAAAGTTAACATGGGCCGGGGTACTGGCAAGGTAAAACTTGGGCGGATTCTTTTTATTATCCGCGAAAAAAATTACGTCCTTTGTTCCCTTGCCGAGGTAAAGGCCGTCACCTTTCTTCATTTTGAATTCGGTTTTGTCGGCGGAAACGACGCCTTCGCCTGAAATGCATATGACCCCGATCTCCCGCCTGTCAAGAAAGACATCGCTACCGAAGTCTTTGCCGCCTTCAAGGCGCAGTTTCTTTTTGACAGGAAAAGCCCCGCCGAAAACCACACGGTCGCTGTGGGTGTAGCAAAGGCTTATTTCATCATCGACAAAAACCTTGTCAAAAAGAAAATGCTCCCGCAGTTCCCTGGTTTCGTAGCACTTAACGTCGACAGGATGTTCAGAATAACGTTTTTCAAGAATCATACTTTTCTCCTTAATCGAAATATTTTTTCGCGTTTCCAAATGAAATGGCGCGCACTATTTTTTCAAGCTTTTCCATGTCGTTTGGGTATTCGCCGTTTTCCACCCAGCATCCGATCAGGTTGCAGAGGATGCGTCGGAAATATTCGTGCCGGGGGTATGAAAGAAAACTGCGGCTGTCGGTAAGCATCCCGACAAAAACCGAAAGCATCCCCGTGTTGGCAAGGATGCGCATCTGCTCTTCCATGCCGTCCCTGTGATCGCAGAACCACCACGCCGTTCCAAGCTGAATTTTGCCCGCGATACCCTGGGCGTTGCCCGAGCGGTTTTCATCATTTGAATAATTATCCTGAAAGCCCCCCATTATCGTTGCAAGCGGGTAATAGTCTTTCGGGTTCAGCGTGTAGAGTATGGTTTTGGGCAAAGCCGGCTTTTCACCGGCGGACTCCATGCGGTTAAGAAGGGCGGCAAGGTTCGCGCTTTGTTCCCAATCGTGAACGGCGTCGTAGCCGGTATCGGGCCCCAGGCGTTTTAGCATACGGCTGTTTACGCCGCGGATCGCCGCAAAGTGAAGCTGCATCGCCATGTTCCGGTCGGCGTAGAATTTCGCGAGACCGCAGAGCATTTTTGTCTTGTAGGCGTCCGCGCCTTCCCTAGTAATTTCCTTTCCCGCCATCGCGTCCTGAAAAGTTTTTTCAATCTGGCTGTCGGAAGCAGGAACGAAAGGCGCGTACTCCAGGGCGTGATCGGAAGCGCGGCATCCAAGACTCGCGAAGAAATCCAGCCTTTTTTCCAGAGCTGCCAGCACGTCATCAGCTCTTTTTATCGCGACGCCGCTTGCCGCGGCCAGGGTTTCGATGTAGGCGGAAAAGCCCGGCAGGTTAATATTCAGCGCCTTGTCCGGGCGGAAGGAGGGAATGACCTTCGTGGCAATTTTACCGATGGGGGCCGTGCCGTCGGCAATGGCTCGGTGGTTTTCAAGCGAGTCCGCCGGATCGTCCGTGGTGCCGACCGCGTAAACCCTGAATTTTTCAAAAATGCCCTTAACGGACAACTCGGGCTTATGAAGCATGGCGTTCGCTTTTTCCCAAATCTCAGGAGCTCTTTTTTCGGTAAGCGGTTCATGGATGCCGAAATAGCGCCGCAGTTCCAGGTGCGTCCAGTGGTACAGGGGATTCCCGATCAGGTTTTCGACGGTACGCGCCCATGCGAGGAATTTCTCGTAAGGCGAAGCGCCGCCAGTGATGTAGTGTTCATCGTAACCAAGTGCGCGCATCATGCGCCATTTGTAATGATCCCCCCCAAGCCAAATTTCGGCGAGATCGGCGAACTGCCTGTTCCCGGCGATCTGGACAGGTGAAAGGTGGCAGTGGTAATCGTAAATTGGCTCGTCCTTTGCCGCGCTGTAAAGGGCGCGGGCCGTTTCGGTTTCCAGTAAAAAATTCTCGTCCATAAAATTTTTTGCCATGTTAAACTCCCAACAGTTCAAGGTGTTTGCCAATGTGTTTCGCAAGCGCGCTTCGGTATTCATCATCATGATCCCGCCAAAGTTTATAGAGGCGATCTCTAAAGGTAAAGGAACCGTCGCTTTTCTTCCGGCTTAGTATAAGCCCGTAAGTTATATGGATAAGCTGCCGGCTGTCTTCGTTTTCAAAAAGTTTGGGCAGGTCTTCATCTTTAACTGTTGAAACATTCGGTATTTTGGACAGGTCTGTTGTTACGTGGTAGTATTTTTTTGCCTCATCGAAAGCCTCCAGCGCGTACGCGTGGACTTCGCGGTAAAGCGAAGGATCCGCCCGCGCTACAACCCGCATCGCTTCCAGCCAGTTGGTTCCCGCGGTCTTCACATGGAAGGCCCTGCGGGTTTCCCGGCCAATAATCGGAAACACGCTGAATTTGTCCGAGCCTGAGTGTATGCTAAGTTTGTATCCCAAATGCCGCGCAATGGCCGCGTGGACTTTTATTTCTTTTTCAAACTGGGCAATGTCGCCTGAGTAATCTATGCCCTTCTGGAATTCGCCGCAGAACCTCGGCGCTATTGTGGCGAAAGAAACCCCCGCGTCCAGGAGCTCGCGGGCGACAAAGAAATGCTGAAGCGGCGTCGTAACGGAAACAGTCTCGTCAATTGAAATTTCAAAGTCCGCGCTATACCTGCCTGACGCGAAAAACTGTTTATAAATTTCCGCCGCGAACGCAATCGCGTCGGCGTAAATGGCAACGCATTGCCGCAAATCCCCTTCATTAAACACAAGGGTAATCCCATCTTCAATGTCAAATTTTTTATTCAGGTACTTGCCTTCGTACTGTTTTGAAAGCGGCGGCGCGTTATCAAGGGTAATACCGTTATTAATGTGTTCGGAACAGTCAAGGGTGATCATTGTGAAACCAAGCGAAAGAGCGTACTCCACGTCCTTCGCGGTTTTCAGGTGATCCCCGTCCGCGCCGAAGCCCTTTTTGTAGCCTTCCTGAAACACCGCGAACGTCGCCGCGTCCAGCACGTTTTCGTAGGTGCGGCCGGAAAGGTTTAGCTCGCGGATGGACTGCTGGGCAAAAACGGGAAACACGTCGGTCTTTTCAAAAAGGGCGATATGGCCGGGCGTGGCTATGCCCAGGCGATCCCCCAGCCCGAAGCTCCGCGGTTTTGAAAGGCCGCGGACAGGCGCGGTAAACGGGAAGAGCGCGCGCAAGGTTTCCGCGTTTTCGTGGGTCAGGGGACAGCGGATTTTTCCCTCGCCGATATCAATGCCCTTAAAGCCCAACTCCGCCCCGGATTTTCCGCCGACCCTGCCGCCCTCTGCTGCGACAATAATCGCCGTTTCGCCGCCGTCTTTCGCCATAAAGACAACGGAAGACCCTGTTTTATTTATCGAATTTTCGTAAGCCTCAAAACCCTGATAACGCATATTTTTTCCTTACACAAAATCTTCCCGCATTGGTGTAAAAAAATCAACCAGAACTCCCTTCTCCAGACATACGCAGCCGTGTTCTACCCTGTTCCGTTTGCAGAGGGTATCCCCTTTGCCGACTTCCTTTACTTCATCACCGATTGTAAAGCGGAAGCGGCCTTCGGCTACATAGGTTATCTGCGTGTGGGGGTGGCTGTGCATTGCGCCAACAGCGCCCTGCTTAAATTCGTTTACCACTGCCATCAACTCGTCGCAGTAAGAGAGAACCTTGCGCGTAACCCCCGGCGCGGTGCTTTCCCCTTCGATGTCCCTGAAAAAAACCCAAGGCTCGTTTTTATAATTCTTATCCATATTGATACAACCTCTTAAAAATATAACGACGGAGTACACAGAGTACCACGGAGTTTTAAGACGATTTAGACGCTTTCCTCCGTGAAACTCCGTGGTTAATTTAGCAATTCTTTTTTAAATTCAGAATTACTGGTTTGACAAACCACGGTTTTAATTTACATGGTTTACCTGATGTTCCTTACCCGCTGGAAATGAAGCTTAACGCTGCACTCTTCCTGACGCATCGCCTGAGGCGAGCTTTTTTACCTCGTCTACCGAAACCTGGTTAAAGTCCCCTTCGATGGAATGTTTCAGACAGCTCGCGGCTACGGCAAATTCCAGACCCTCTTCCGGGGGCATTTTTTGCAGCATCCCGTAAATAAGACCGGCGGCAAAGCTGTCGCCGCCTCCGACGCGGTCTACGATGTGAACAGCGTACTTTTTTGAGAAATATGTTTTACCGCCCGAATAGAGCATTGCCGCCCAGTTGTTGTCGTCGGCGGAAATTGATTCCCGCAGGGTGATGGCAACCTGCTTAAAGTTGAATTTCTCAGTCAATGCCCCGGCCACATTTTCGTAAGCGGCATGGCTGATCTTTCCGGAAGAAACGTCCGTATCTTCGGCGCGGATCCCGAAAACATCCGAAGCGTCCTCCTCGTTGGCGATGCAGAGATCAACGTAGCGCATCAGGCCGGACATCACCGTTCCCGCTTTTTCGCGCGGCCATAGATTTTTCCGGTAGTTAAGATCGCAGGACACCGTAAGCCCGGCCTCTTTCGCGGCTTTGCAGGCGTCTTCGGTAATGGCGGCCGCGTTGTCGGAAACAGCCGGGCTGATACCGGTAAAGTGAAACCACGAGGCCCCGTCAAAAACGCGCTTCCAGTCAAAATCTTTTCGCTCAGCTTCGGCGATTGCGGAATGGGCGCGGTCGTAAATTACTTTGGAAGGCCTCTGCGACGCCCCCTTTTCCAGAAAGTAAATTCCGACCCTGCTGCCTCCCCGGACAATGCGGGAAGTATCCACGCCGAATTGCCTGAGCGCGTTTACCGCGGCCTGGCCTATCTCGTGCTTTGGGAGTTTTGTAACAAAGGCCGCGTCAATGCCGAAGTTGGCAAGGGATACCGCCACATTCGCCTCGCCTCCGCCAAAAGTAGCGCCGTAACTCGCGGCCTGAACAAAACGGCAGCGGCCTTCCGGCGCGAGGCGCAGCATAATTTCACCGAATGTTACAACTTTGCCCATTTCATCACCCTTGCTTTTTATTTACCAAATGAATGGCAAAACCGCCAATTTCATCTTTGAAGTACGCGGCGACAGGATTTCCCTTGCTGTCGGTTCTAACGCTCTCGCTTTTGAATTCTATTCCAGCCCGCCGGAAATAAGCCATTGCCCTTAACACGCTGTTAGTCGCAATCGCGATGTGTCCGTTTTTGCCGTAAAAGGGCGATTTCGTAATTTCGATGTTGTCGCCGGCAAATACAGAGCTGTTTCCCACGACGCTTTGAAAACCAAACAAAGCGGAAAAACTGTTTGCGGCTTTTAAGGCGGCTTCTTCGTTTTCCGAATTTATTCCTACATGAACCATCTGGAAACTCAAAAGGCTCATGAGAGCTTCTTTACACAGGGAAGAGATCTTTTCAAAATTTCCTGAATTGATAAGATCGGCGTTCACCATCCAGGAGCCGCCGCAGGCAAGCACTTTTTCGTAGGCGATGTATTTGCCGATGTTCTGCGCGTTTATGCCGCCTGTGGGAACAAACGACACGGAAGAATAAGGGGCGGCGATTGCCTTTATATACTCAAGCCCCCCGGCTTGCTCGGCGGGGAAAAATTTGACAACCTCAAGCCCCATTTCCAGAGCCATTTCAATATCCGACGGGTTGGAACAGCCGGGGGTAACAGGGATGCCTTTTTCCACACAATGAGAGACCACTTTGGGATTGAAGCCGGGACTGACAATGAACTTTGCCCCCGCCGCAATCGCCTTATCAACCTGATCAACAGTCAGCACGGTACCCGCCCCAAGCAGTATGCCCGGCTCCTCTTTGCTTATCGCCGCGATTGCTTTCTCTCCCTGGGCGGTTCTAAAGGTAATTTCCGCGCAGGGAATGCCGCCGGAGACAAGCGCCCTTGCCAGGGGGACTGCCTTTTCGGCGTCGTCAATTTTTATTACGGGGATAATGCCTATCTTTCTTAATTCATCTAAAACAGTATGCAAGATTTTACCTCGCTTTGATTTTTCATTTTACCATCTTATACTATTTATTAATACCCTGATATTCCATACTTTCGTACTCCATTGATGCCAGAATAAAGGGGCCAACTCCCTTGAAATCATCGGCGGCCTGAGGTTCGTTTACGTAATATTCGTAGGAGCCGTCCCGATAGGGCGTCCCTCCAAGACCGGCAACCTTGCAGATACCGGTCAGGTGAAGTTCCCCGGACCGGTCTTCCTGCACTTTTTGCTCCAAAAGCCCCCGATACGCTTTTACAGCGGCGCTCTTAACCATCTCCGTAATAGATTCCGGTACAAGACCAAGACGAATCATTTTTAGTAAAAAATAAATGAACATCGAAGACGAGGAAGTTTCCAGGTAATTTCCCGGCGACATGCCCCGATCCATCACCTGATACCAAAGCCCGCTCTGCTCGTCCTGGTATTTTAAAAGCGGCGCTACCTGACGGCAGGCGATGGCTGTGAGCGCTTCGGTATGTTTTGAATGTGAAGGCGGAATAAAAGCCAGCGTATCCACAAGGGCCATGCTGTACCAGCCCAAAGCCCGGCCCCAGAAATGGGGCGAACAGCCGGTATCGGGGTTTGCCCATGGCTGTTTGCGGGACTCGTCCCAGGCGTGGTACAAGAGGCTGGTTTCCGTATCGCGGGCTTTGGATTCCATCAAAGTAAACTGATGAACCACATCGTCAAAGTCCGCTTCGCTGCCGTATTCCGCAGCGTACTGCGCGTAAAACGGCCCTTGCATGTAAAGCCCGTCCAGCCACATCTGCCAGGGATAAATCCGTTTGTGCCAGAAACCGCCCGAATTGGTCCGGGGATGGTTGGACAGTTGGTGTCGGAGCTTCTCAATGGCGATCCGGTATTTTTCTTCGCCGTATTTTTTATATAACAGAAAAAGAACCTTGCCGGGGTTAATCTGATCCAGGTTGTATTCATCTTTACGATACGAAAGTATTTCCCCTTCGGCGCTGATTTTGGTATCGTACATGGTTTTCACATAACGGCAGAATTCCTCCTTCCCGGTTTGCCGCCCCAAAAGGAAAATACTTTGCAGAACCAGGCCGTGCTCATAGTGCCATTGCATCTCTTCCGGCCCATAACGGTTCATTACCGACCGGGCCATCCGCTCCGAAAGGGGTTTGGTCATAATTCCGCGCGCAGCTTAAGCAGCTCCACACCGGCGAGAAGCACGATGCCGATGCCGTGGGTGTCGTTAAGCCGGGGCAATAGATGCTCGGCGTAATAGCGGGGGTTGAACGCGAACTCGGAACCTCTGCAAACGCCGTGAACAGAACCGCTTCTGTCTATCGAATAGTTTTCCAGAGCGCGCCAGGCCTTTTCCGCCGCGTTACGGTAAGCGGCTTCACCGCCGTCAAACCAGCCGTAACGGAGGCCCCGACAGAACGCGCAGGTGAACATTGCCGTGCAGGATGTCTCCTGATAAGCGCCCGGCATGTCCAGCACCTGATGCCACATTCCGTCCTCGTCCTGACAGGCAAGAACGCCGGAGGCATGCTGCCTGAAAAAGCTCAAGAGAAATTCGCGGCGGGGATGATCCGGAGGCAGCGCCTCCAGCAGCTCTGTGAGCGAAAAGATAGCCCAGCCGTTTCCCCGGCCCCAGGGAACTCCCGTGTTCATGTTCCGCTTAAGATCAAACACATGGGCCATTAAGTTTTTGTCCTCCATAAAGAGATACTTCTTAAAGCCCTCAAATTGCAGGGCGGCAAGATCGAGGACGCCTGAGTCCTTTCTGTATGCCGCGTAACGGCAGAGGAACGGAACGCTCATGTAAAGGTCGTCCGCCCATATGGTCTCGTCATGGAAATGGTGCATCATCCACCGCCTGTAAAAACAGCTTTCAGGCAGGCGATCCTGCTTGTTGATGATATGGTCGGCAGTGTAATCCGCCGCTACGCTGAATTCGGCGGGAAGCGCGGCGCTGCCCCCGTCTTTGGCAAGTTCCAGAACCAGCGAGCCAAAAGAGCCGCAGTCGTCCAGACTGTCAATAGAAGTGAGCAGGTGGTGTACGGCGGTAGCGCCGCCGAATTGTTCCTTGTCATAAAAGGCATAGTCCAAGGTACGGATCGACTGCGCCGCGTGGGAGTACACATAACTGCCGATCGCGTCGCCCTCTGCCTGACGGCCTTTCTGTGTAAAGAACCGGGCAGTCTCAATCAGGCCGTAGAGGGTAACGCCAAGAGGATAATTCCAGTGGCCGTACAGGGGATTATCGTTGTAAAGCTTTACAAAGCAGGCAGGCATATCAAGCCGCCACCAAGTACGCTCCCCTTCAACGCCCACGAGCTGTTCCCTGTCAAACGATCCGGCAAGCGCGGCATCGGAAGTTTTTCGGAAAGGCCCGGCGAAGGCCCAACAAAGCTCGTCGGATGAAGGTGAAAAAAAGGGGTTCTCCAAGCGAAGGGGTGTATCTGCCTTTACAGCCAAAGTAAAACCCCATTGCTGCCCGCGAACCGTCCGACCGGAGCCGAAGGCTAGACCGTAGGTCTGCGGTTCGATGCCGGGACATTCTGAGATTACCGAAAAGTTATTGCGGCCGGTCTCAAGCTTACACTCAAACTGAAAGGGGCCGGCTTCCTTGCACGAATAGACGAGTTCTTCGCCCAGGAAAAAAGCGCATTTGCCGCTCTGGGTCCCGCTAAAAGCGCATTGGACTTCGTCCATGACTCCGTCCATGACTCCGTCCAGGACTCCGTCCCCAACAGTGTCCTCTATATTGATTACGGTTCGCGCAACGGCCTTTTCCCCAGCTTGCGCATCGCTGAAAATCCTGCCAAAGACACCCGGTTCGTTTTCATCGTCAGTCCAGGCCGGCAAGGGCAGGCAGAACGGTGCGAGGGATTCCGGCGAAGGTTCCGCAAGGCTTTCGGCAAGCGGCGTTGTGTAATCAAAGCCCTCTATTAACAAACCGTGTAATTCCGGGCGTTCCATGCCCCGGAAAAAGTAATAACTCAGTTTGCCAAGCCAGGTGCCGAACTCCCCGCCAAAGCCCGCTTTGGTACGGGTAAAGCGCAGCACAAGGTGGTTCCAGCCCTTTTTTACCGGCAGGACTATCGACACTGGTGAATGTTCATAACGCTCCGCGGCCACATCGGTTCCGTAGATCAGCGCCTTGTTCATCCATATTTTTACCGGCCCGTTGGGAATAAGGGTGAACTTTAGTTCCCCGTCTTCCGCTGCCAAATATTTTCCCCAGGCGTACACATAGCTTCCTTTCGGCGCGTCGGGAAATATTTGGGAAAAATCGGCCGTATAGCGGTAATCTTTTCCTCTCTTGATTTCGTTGTTAAAGAAAGGGCGGGCAGTGTACTCATGCGGAGGATTTGCCTCGATGTAACGGCTGGCAATTAGCTCCAGCGCGCTTTCTATACTTCCGCCGGAATACAAGGCAACTGCCTCTTTTTCGTTAAAATACCGCTCCATGAGAAGTCCTATCCTTTTAAGCCGGTTGTCGCTATACCTTCTACTACGTATTTCTGAAAGATAAAGAAAATGATCAACGACGGCAGCAGGGATACGGTTCCCATCGCAAAAATAGCGCCCCAATCTGTTTGGCTTGGATCGGCGAACATTCGTATGGCAAGGGAAACGGTAAAATTCTGCGTCCGGTTAAGGTAGAGCAAAGAGCCCAGAAAGTCATCCCAGCGCCAGTAGAAACTGAAAATGGTAGAGGTGATCAGGGCAGGCTTTATGAGGGGGAAGAGAATGCGCCTGTAAACGGTAAACTTGTTGCAGCCGTCGAGCATCGCGGACTCGTCCAGTTCTATGGGTATGCCCCGGAAAAACTGCACCATCAAAAAGATAAAGAAAGCCTGTCCGCCCCATTGGGGTACAATGAGGGGGAGGAAGGTATTCACCCACCCAAGCTTGCGGAAGAGGATGAACTGGGGAACCATGACCACCTGATACGGCAGCATGAGGGTAATGAACATGCAGCTATACCAAAATTTATTTCCCCGGAAGTGTATTCTGGAAAAGCCAAAGGCCACCAGGGAAGACATGAGCACAGCTCCCACGGTAGATAATCCGGTAACAATAAAAGAATTTTTGTAAAAAGTGGAAAAACTGGTTGAGCCGTTATACCGCCAACCTCTGGGATAATTATCCAGGGTAAATGTTTTAGGGATTAAGGAAACTGTCCCAAATATTTCCGTCGTAGTCTTAAAGGAACTCATGATCATCCAGAGCAGGGGATAAAGCATAAAAATACCGATGAACAGCACAACGGCGTGAAAGATCACCGGGTTCAGAATTTGTTTTACCAAGCGTGTCCGGGTTTTTGTCATTTGCTGTTCCTATGATTCGTAGTAGACCCAGCGGTCCTGAGTTCTGAAGAGGAAGGCGGTAAAAACCGCGATGATAATTACCAGTACCCAAGCCAGCGCGGAGCCGTAGCCCATCCTATAGTATGAGAACGATTGAAGGTAAAGGTACAATGCGTAGACAAGGGTGCTGTTTTCCGGATCGCCCTTGCCTCCGGAAATAATAAAAGCCTGACTGAAAACGGTGAACCCGTTAATTAATTGCATGATCAGGTTAAAAAAGATTATCGGCGTCATCTGCGGTATGGTAATTTTAAAGAACTGGCTGATCCAGCCCGCCCCGTCAATGGAAGCGGCCTCGTAATACGTTTTGGGGATTTGCCTTAAGCCCGCCAGAAAAATAAGCATGGAAGAACCGAATTGCCATACCGCGAGAATTATAATAACCCCAAGCGCGGTACGGGAACTCCCGATCCAGCTTATGGGGTTGTTGATCCCTATTGCCCTGAGGAAAGCGTTAAAAAGTCCGTTATAGTCAAATATGCGCCTCCAGATAACCGCTATGGCAATGCTGCCTCCTACCAGAGAGGGGATATAATACACAGCCTGGTAAAACCGGATCATTCCGGAGGCGCGCTTGAAAAGAACGGCCAGGAAAAAAGCAAAGATTAGCCTGAGGGGAATCGCGATAAACGTATAGGAAAATGTTACCTGCAGGGACTTCCAGAACCTGGCGTCCTTTATCATAAATTTGTAATTTTCAATACCGTTAAATACCGGAGAGCTCAGAATGTCATAATCGGTAAAGGAATAAACCAAAGACATAATCATGGGAATAATCGCGAAGGCAAGAAAAGCTATCAGCCAGGGGCTGATAAAAAGATACCCCGCAATGTCTTCTTTAAGCTGCCTTTTACCGGAATAATAACCCTTCATGAACTCTCCATATATAGCTACCTGCTCAATACCGCGTTCGCGGCCTGAACCATCTGGGTAATGGCGGCATCGGAAGTGATTCGCCCCGTCAGGCACTGGATAATAATCGGCCTCATCGCGTCCCGCGCTTCTCCGGCTCTTGTGGGATCCGGGGGGTCAATGGCAGAACTAACGGTTGTTGCTTTGGTGATGTAGTCAAAGGTGTACTTCATATTGGCATCAACACGGGTAGACAGGTCCTGTAAAATATTGGTGGGTATTGGGACACCCCGTTCCGCCATCAGGATGCGGTTTGCTTCCTCATCATTGATAAAGAAGTCAATAAACCTTGCGGCCAGATCCTGATTTTTGGAAGTGGTGAGCATGGAGATAAGCATGGACGGTTTTAGGTAGGTGCCGAATGGCGCTTTCATTCCGGTGGCGGTTGAGGCCGGACAGATATAGTAATCCAAAGGCCTGTTTGCGGCGGCTACATAGCCCACATGCTGATTGCTCCAGTTCCAGTTGTTCCAGGTCTTGCCCTGGGTAAGGGGCATTTCCGGGAAGCCGCGGCCGGAAACAAAGGCGTCTTCGGGATCGTAGAGGGCTCCTGCGGCTTTAAGCCTGAGCTGGATGTCAAGCATATCTTTGATTGCCGCAAGCGCGGCGCTGTTGTTGGTAAAGCCCAGGCTCTTGCCGTCACGGGCGTACATTGGCGCGCCGAAATAGCGAACCGCGTTTTCAATTAATTGGTAGTACATATCGGCGCCAAAGCCCAATGTCTGTACCCCGGTTCTCTGGAAGATCTGCGTGGAGATACTCTCAAAGTCCCTCCATGTCCACGCTGTGTCGTTTATTGTAACTCCTGCCCGCTGCAACACCGCGCGATCCGCCTCAACACCCCAGGCATTGACTCCCAGGTTCAGGCCGGCGAGTTTTCCGCCCAGCCGTCCTCCGGAAAGGCCGGCGTCAGACCACCTGGAAAGGTTGATGATGCCCCTCTGTGCAAAAGGCTGCAAGTCAACCAGCATATTCCGGCTGTTGTACTGATCTATGTAGGCGTAGTCCATTTGCATCACATCAGGAAGGTTTCCGGCGGCCGCCTGTGCGGCCAGATTGTCCCAATACCCGGCGAAATTGGTCGTTTCGGTCTCAATCGTAACCCCCGGGTTCTTTTGCTCAAAAAGCCTCACCACTTGAAGGGTTCTCTCATCCCGGGTTGGATTGCCCCACCACGCGAAACGGAGAGTCCCGCCGGTTGCGCTGCCTGTTGATTCCCTGGCTCCGGTCGCAAAAACAAGAGCGGGTACAGCCAGAATAGCCAGCAATAACCAAAGTTTTTTCATCTTTTTCTCCTTAAAAAAATAAAATAATTTGTATTATTTTCGCATACCTCCCTGTATAAGTCAATTTTTTAGTGGAAGATACTGGGGCTACAAAAAAACCGCAGCCATACTGACTGCGGTTTTTTGCGCCGGAAAAACCGGCACTAAGATTCTCTCTGTTGTCTTACCTTGTAAGCCTTGTGATGAGATCCATTGCCTGTTGTGCACCAGCGGCGCTGGTAACGCGTCCGTACGCTACGTTCTGGTAAATAAGGAATAAACCGCTGGTCCATTCCGAATCGTTGGGCATATTGGGCATACGGGGTGAGGTGTGGGCGCCTGCCACATCAAGATAAGCGGCAGTTCTCTTGGCTACATCGGAAGTGGAGGCAGCGGCTCTGGCATCCGGGGTAACCGGTGTACCGGGATCAGCTCCTATTATCTTCCAGGCGCCGGGATCGGTTACCCTGTAGCTAATAAATTTAGCGGCGGCTTCCGCATTCTTTGATTTCTTGTTAATGCCCATCATCTGGCTCGCCTGGGGTGACAGGCCCTTTTTAACTGCCGCGTTGGGGGGCTCGATCAGATCAAGTTCATCTTTGATGGCATTCTGCCAGGTTGAGAGGTTGTTTGACCAACCCATTGTAACAACGGTTTTTCCCGCGATCATGGACATGGAAGCCTCATTGGTTTCCGCGTAATCTGCGGCAACACTGGCCGGGGGAACGTATCCGGCGGCGCGCCATTTGGCCCAAAGGTCAAGGTATGCCTGAAATGCCGCGTTGGTCAAAAAGGTTCTGGTTCCATCCCACTGGGTAGTACCGTTATCCCCTGCCCAATAACCAAAGAAGGAAGAGCTGTTTTGCATACAGCCGAAATCTGTCAGGACATACGTACCGGCCGGAAGCAATGGCTTTACTTGGGCCATCCAGGCTTCCCATTCAGCCCAGGTCATGGAAACTTTGGGCAGGGGAGCGTTAATTCTTTGAAGCAGGCCTTTGTTGTAGATCAAGCCTTGTATATTGGTAGCTACAGGAAGCGCGTACAGTTTGCCGTCCCTTGTTCCTAACTGAATGGCTGAACCGTCAACTTTGGAAATATCCAACGCGCCGCTCTTTACAAAAGGATCTAAAGGCTGAAGAATATCATCCAGGCCGGGCACAGTTTGAAGATTATCCTTTAAGTTTAAATTTGAAAAATCGCCTCCAAGCTGGACAATGTCCGCGGCGTTACCGCCGGCAAACTGGGTCAGGAATTTTTGAAAATGCTCGCCTGTTCCCGGCGCGGGCTCGGCAGCCACAATGATCCCGGTTTTTTCCGTGAATATGTCGGTAGCAAGCTGGGTATTCTTAATACGAGCTTCACCGCCCCAGAAAGACCAGCGAACTACAGAAGTACCGGGCGCTGCTTCCTGCTTGCTGCCGCCGGCAAAGACTACAGTACTTGTTAAAATAAGTACTGCCAAAAGTAACATAACTTTTCTCATGTTAACCTCCAGAAAATATATTCAGGGTAAACTACCCTTTAATACCCGTAGTGGAAATGCCCTGCACAAAGTATTTTTGCAGGGAGAAAAACAGAAC
>Ga0268262_10002055_pt1 | contig 23735 bp, 13 predicted proteins | sample TergutNc150P3_FD_190354 | JGI IMG/M metagenome (GOLD analysis project Ga0268262, IMG submission 190354) | Nasutitermes corniger P3 segment gut microbial community from laboratory colony in Florida, USA - Nc150 P3 (SPAdes) (version 2) | ecosystem: Host-associated > Arthropoda: Insects >...
CAGCGTCTAACATCGAAATTCCTCCAGGAAGGCGGGGTATGATATAAAGATGTCAAAAAACTCTTAACCTAAAGGATATACTAATTTTAGGATTTTGGGCAGAGCAGAGTGTTGATGATGAATGATATACTTGCAAATTTAGCCATATTCGGGACACGAGGCTCCGTTGCGCTGCGAACTTCTGGGAGCTATTCGCAAGCGAGGCTGGCCCGAACGATAATCCATCGCGCCGATTTGACACGCGGCGAGGTCATTCGCCGCTTGACCTCGGGATTATGGCCCTTCGGCTTTGGGCGTTTAGCGCCGGATATTGGAAAAGCTTCCTGAATGCTCACTGGGGATTCACTCAAGGCGGCCTCGCATGCGAGTCCACCCATTTAAGCCACCCAAGCGCTGCTGGCGTTTCGGGCTGCACTGCAGCCCAAAACGCTCATTGCGCTAGGGCGTCTTCTCCCCAGACCCCGGGTACTCGCCTCGCTAACTGCTTCTATATTCGGGCAGATGCTTGGAAGGCGGTTATGATGAGCGCTAGAATAGTTTTGAAGAGGCCCATTCTAACAAATAATGCTCACTGACTCGCACTGCCACCTCCAGCACCCCCTCTTTAAAGGCATCTTGCCCAAAATAATGGTAAAGGCCAGGGGCGCGGGCGTGACGAGATTCATCTGTTGCGCCACTTCTGAATTGGATTGGGACAACGTGCTTACATTGGCGAAACAAGAAGAGGGCGTGATTCCCATGTTGGGCCAGCACCCTTGGTACTTGGGCAAATCCAAGCCTGGCTGGGACGCAAGGCTATTTGACTCGCTTCAAACCGTGTCGGCTGGCGTGGGCGAGTGCGGGCTGGACTTTGCCATCGAGGATGCAGACAGGGAAGCCCAACTGGCCGCGCTAGAGCCGCAGTGGCGCACGGCGGTGAATCTGGGCCGCCCCATGAGCCTTCACTGCCGAAAAGCCTTCGACACCCTATTTGAATTGTCGAAAAAATTGGGCATGCCTAGCTGCGGCGCGGTCATACACGCCTTTTCTGGCTCGGCGGAACAAGCTGTTGTGGCCGCCCAGCGCGGTTTTTATATCTCCTTTGCATGTTCATTGATGAACCCAAACAGCAAAAGGGCCAGAAAAGCCATTCTGGCAACCCCACAAGACCGGCTGCTGTTGGAGACTGACAGCCCCGACATCCCCCCAACCCCCGGCACCGTAAACGAACCGGCCAACTTGGCCCAATTACTGAATTGCGCCGCAGAACTGAGGGGTCAGGCAGCGGACGAGCTGGCGCGGCAGATAGGGCGCAATGCAGACAGAGTGTTTGGTATGTACGGCAGGGGTTAGAGGCTAGGGATAAGAGCTGATGCGGGCTGCGCCTTGTAACGTGTCAATGATTTCGAGACACATTATGCTAAAAAAATGGGAACTACTTACTTATAATCCTTCCCGTAGGGAATGGCACGGAGTGCATAGGCTGCGCCGAGAGTGAAGCGAGCCGCCCGGTGGAACGCCGAGACTACCGTTGAAGCGCAAACCCGCTCGCCGCGATGGGTTAACCGTACCTCCACAAGGCGGGGAGCGGAACGGTTCAGTGCTATAGCGGTTCCCCTAAAGCTATGCTGATCGAATATGAAAACGCACACGCACGGCGATTTGGTGGGTACGGTGAAAACGGCCTTGGATGAGGTTTCTGCTTCGGACATCTCGGGCTGCTTCAGGCATAGCGGATACTGCTAATGTCTAGGGGAACCGCTATAATCAATAGGTGAAGTGATATAGATGCGCCAAGTGGCCTTACGTTCAAAGTTGGCAAGCTTTTGCAATGGGGCTCAATTTTGTGGTCTGGGCCTCATGGCCCAAAATCGGCTAGGTTTTGGGCTACAATTGTAAAATAGAAGGAGAAATCCCATGCCAGCCTACGAATACCTACGCGCAAGCGTTGCCCAGGCGATCAAAGAGGCCGCGTAGGGATCATGGCCCGTCTTGAGGAATTGACTGTAGGGGCAAGCGTCACGGGGCTGGCGGGCAGCGCGTCTGTCAGCATAGTAGCCACAAAATGGCACGGCAGCGCGGTCTTGGAGGCCACGTTCAAGGACTCCAGGGGGCAGCTTGGCAGCCAGCTACTGTATAGGGAGGACGAGGCGCGGCTCTCCGTTGCGGACGCCAGCCTTCCTTGGAGTTTCGATGCGGACGCCGACCAGCTTCGCCTAGCGTCGGAGGCATACCGCATCCACTTGGCCCACCTATTCGACCCATACCTAGCCGTCCATACGTCGGTGGTAGAGCCATTGCCGCACCAGATTTCGGCTGTCTATCAGGAAATGCTATCCCGCCTGCCGCTGCGCTACGTATTGGCGGACGACCCGGGTGCCGGCAAAACCATTATGACGGGGTTGTTCATCAAAGAACTGATCGTGCGCGGCGACTTGAAGCGCTGCATGATAGTTTCGCCCGGCAACCTGGCCGAGCAATGGCAGGATGAGTTATTTAGCAAGTTCAACCTAAAATTTGAGATACTAACAAACGACCGCATAGAATCTGCCATTACTGGAAACGTGTTTGCCGAGGCCGGCCTTTGCATAGCCCGCCTGGACAAGCTCTCTCGCAACGAGGCCATTCAGGAAAAGCTAAAGGTTACGCAATGGGATCTGATTGTCTGCGACGAAGCCCACAAAATGTCCGCCACCGTTTGGGGCGGCGAAATCAAATACACAAAGCGCTTTCAGCTTGGGAAGATGCTGTCAGGCATAGCAAGGCACTTCCTGCTGCTGACAGCCACCCCGCACAACGGCAAAGACGAGGATTTTCAGCTATTCATGTCGCTCATAGACCAAGACCGCTTCCAGGGTGTCACCCGCAGCGGCAGCCAGGCCATTGACGTGTCCGACGTGATGCGCCGCTTGGTAAAAGAAGACTTGCTAAAGTTCGATAGCACGCCTCTGTTTCCCGAGCGCAGGGCCAACACCGTCAACTACGACCTCTCCCCCCCCGAGGCGAGCCTGTACACCGCTGTCACCGAATACGTGCAGGAAGAGTTCAACCGCGCCGACAAACTGAACAACGAGCGCAAGGTAACAGTTGGCTTCGCCCTGACTACCTTGCAGCGCCGCCTGGCGTCGTCTCCCGAAGCCATTTATCAATCGCTGAGGCGCCGCCGCGAAAGGCTTGAAAACCGCCTTGGCGAAGAGCGCCTTGGCAAGCGGGCCTCCGAATACAATTATTCCCCTGCTTCCTATGACGACTACGATGACGACGACATGTCCTCATCCGAGCTGGAAGATGCAGAAGAAAAGGTGGCCGACCAAGCGTCTGCAGCGCAGACCATAGCAGAGCTTGAAGCCGAAATAGCCACGCTGAAAAAACTGGAGCGCATGGCAAACGATGTAAGGCATAGCGGCGTTGACCGCAAGTGGGACGAATTATCCAAATTGCTGCAAGACAAAGAAAAAATGTTCGGAGATGACGGCCTGCGCGAAAAGCTGATAATATTCACCGAACACCGCGACACGCTAAACTACCTCACAAAAAAAATACGCTCGCTGCTGGGCAGCGAAGAAGCCGTTGTAAACATACATGGCGGCATGCTCCGCGACGATCGCCACAAGATAGAGGAACTGTTCAAACAGAACATAGAAGTGAGGGTGCTGGTCGCCACCGACGCCGCCGGCGAGGGCATCAACCTTCAAAGGGCGCATCTGATGGTGAACTACGACCTACCCTGGAACCCCAACCGCATAGAGCAGCGATTTGGGCGCATCCACCGCATCGGCCAGACAGAGGTTTGCCATCTTTGGAACTTGGTCTCAAAAGAAACCCGCGAGGGCATGGTGTTCCAGCGCCTTTTTGACAAACTGGAGCAAGAGCGCGAAGCCCTGCACGGAAAGGTCTTTGACGTTTTGGGCAAGGTGACTTTTGACAACATGTCGCTAAAGGGATTGATACTGGAGGCAGTGCGCTATGGCAACGACCCAGAAGTGCGGGCGAGGCTGTACCAAACGGTGGATAGCTCGCTCAACCACGACGCGCTGCGGCTTTTGCTGGAAGAACACGCCCTCACCGAGGACACGATGGACGTGCATAAGGTTATGGCCATCCGCGAGGACATGGAGCGGATGGAGGCCCACAGGCTGCAGCCGCACTTCATAGAATCATTCTTTGTCGAAGCCTTCACCAGTCTGGGCGGCAGAATGCGCCCACGCGAAAGCGGGCGATTTGAAGTAACCTCGGTGCCATTTGCCATCCGCAACAGGGATATGCACATTGGCTTTGGGGCGCACGTCCTGCACAGCTATGACCGCGTATGCTTTGACAAGCCCTACTGCAACGTCCAAGGGCAGAGCCCCGCAGACCTCATAGCCCCAGGCCACCCGCTTTTAGAGGCCACCATAGACCTAGTGCTAGAGCGCAGCACAGACTTGCTCAAGCGCGGCGCGGTCTTTGTTGACGACAATGATTATGGCCTAGAACCCCGCCTGCTGTTCTATATAGAGGATTCCCTCCAGGACGGCGTAATACTGCCCAGCGGCAGCAATCGGACAATATCCAGGCACATGCACTTTGTGGAGATAAAAGAAAATGGCATTGCCGAAAATGCCGGATATGCCCCGTACCTCGACTACCGCGCCGCAAAAGGGGAAGAGCGCGGCCAAATCCGCCCATTCATCGAAAGCCAGGGCTGGCTTAAATCAAACGTGGAGGAAATAGCCGTCAGCCACGCCATATCGCAGGTTATCCCCGCCCACCTTGCACAAGTGCGCCAGCGCAAGACTAAGCTAATCGAAAAGACCATGCACGCAGTCAAAGAGCGCCTGACAGCCGAAATTCAATTTTATGACTACCGCGCAAACGAGCTAAAAAGGGAAGAACAGGCGGGCAAGGTCAACGCCAAGCTGAACTCCCAGATGGCAGCCCGCAGCGCAGAAGAACTAGAAGCCCGTATGCAGAAGCGCCTAGCTGAACTGGAGACAGAAAAACTCATTTCCGCCATGCCCCCCGTGGTGGTGGGCGGCGCGTTGGTAGTACCTCGCGGGCTGCTGAACAAACTGTCGGGCGGGCCCCAGCCATCTGCCGCTGATGCATTGGCGCGGAGCGAAATAGAACAGGCCGCAATGAACGCCGTGATGGAAATAGAAAGGTCGCTCGGCTATATGCCCAAGGACGTCAGCGCGTCCAAGGATGGCTACGACATAGAATCAACAATACCAGAGGACAAGCGAGAAAAAGACGGGCACATACTCCGTTTAATAGAAGTCAAGGGCAGGGCCAAAGGCGCAACCACTGTCACCGTAACCCAAAACGAGATACTTAGGGGGTTCAATTCGCCGGATCAGTTTATCTTGGCGATAGTGGAAGTGGATGGCGGCGCCACAAGTACCACATACCTAAAAAAGCCCTTCCGCGAGAAGCCAGACTTCGCAGCTACTAGTGTAAACTACAACATTGAGGAACTGACAAATGGCGCGGATGTGATTCTGAAACGAGGTGAAGCGTGAGTAATGTTTTTCAAAATGGTGCTGCTTGGCTGAGGGCGGATTTTCACCTGCACACAAAAGCAGATAAAGAATTCGAGTATGTTGGCGATGAAAACCATTATAATTCCAATTACATTCAGGCATTAGTCGCAGCTAATATTAAAATTGGCGTAATCACAAATCACAACAAATTCGATTTTGCAGAGTTTAAGGCACTCCGTGAAACAGCTAAAAAAAAAGGCATATTTTTACTTCCAGGAGTGGAGTTGCATATAGGTGAGGGTGCCAGCGGCGTTCATGTGCTTATAGTTTTTTCAAATGATTGGTTGAATAATGGGGAAGATAGAATCTCTTCATTTATCGATTCAATGTATCCAGGGAAGACCCCATCAGAATACCAAAACAATAATAGCATGAGTAATAAAAACCTCTTGCAAACTGTGGAAGGATTAGACTCTATCTATCATGATTATTTTTTAGTGTTTGCCCATGTTGATGAACCAAAAGGCTTGTGTCATGAATGTGGGGGTGCGAAATTTCTAGCATGGGATAGCGATTCTTATGAAAAAGTAAAAAAAAGAACGTTGGGATTTCAGAAAGTGCGGAACCGAGATCAAAGAGAAAAAGTCAAGGAATGGTTGGGTGGCTTCTATCCCGCTGAAGTTGAAGGAAGCGATCCAAAAAACATCGAAGAGATAGGTAGGGGAAATAATCAGACTTTTCTAAAACTTAGCGCGTTTACATTTGAAGCGGTCAAGTTTGCACTTGATAACCATTCTATTCGTTTGCGTCCTAATAATGCCTTAGAATACAATCATTCCTACATTAGGCAAATCCATTTCGAGGGGGGAAAAATGGATGGGCAAACCATCCATTTTTCGCCAGAACTGAACACGTTTATCGGCATCCGCGGCAGCGGAAAATCATCAATTTTGGAGGTCATTCGATATGTTTTGGGAATCAAAATTGAAGCAATTGAAGCAAACGAAAGCGACTATCGTTATAAGCGAGAATTAGTGGACCGCACCCTTGGCGGGGGAGGAAAAGCAGTCATCGAAGCCACGGATCGTCATCGTCAGTCTTATCAAATATGCCGTATATTGGAAAAAACAGCCAATGTGTTTGTCAACGGCAAATTGCAGCCAGGCGTTTCCATTCGTGAAACTATCTTAAGAAACCCATTGTTTTTCGGCCAAAAAGAACTTGCCGCCGTCACTAAAGACCAAGAAAAGAATTTGATTGAAAAATTGCTGGAAACGAGGTGTGACGCAATCCGCAATCAAATTACCGATCAAAAGACAAAAGTCACGGATACACTTGCCAAATTGTCCAACCTCAGCAATATCGAAGAACTCATCAATGAACACACTCGCGCCAAACAGGATGCCGAGCATCGCCTTAATTTTTATAAGACGCACAACCTAGAAGAAAAATTGCAAAAACATATTGGTTTTGACAATGATATTCGTAAAGTTGAGGAAGGTATATCCTTAATCGAATCCTTTGTTTCCGGTATTAGAAATCTTTTGGCAAATCACGAAGATGAACTGCGAAACTTTCTAGGTTATCCATCAACAGAGAATGTAGATTTTTTCAAAAACTTTGATGCCCTCTTTTCTAAATCAATACAGAGCGTAGTTGCTGTCAAGGCGGAATTGGTAAAGACCGAAACCTTACTTGTAAGTTTAAAAGAAGAACGTCAAAAACTCATCGCAGCAAGAAACAGTCTGGCAGATGAATTTGCCGCAGTTGAGCGAATGCTGACTGAAGAACTGAAGACCTCAGGTGGACAAAATATCAGCACCAACGACTTTCTTGCGGCCAAAAAGAAATTTGCTGCTGCGGAAGCCTCTCTAGTAACACTTACAAAAGCCTGTAGCCAGAAGGATGCTTTACAAAAAGGGCTGGATGAGGCACTGCAGATATTGAATAGTCTATATCAGCAGGAATTCAAAATAATTGAAGCTAGGCTTAATGAAATTTCCAGCGATAATAACGCATTGAAATTTATTGTGAAATTCAAAGAGGACAAGGACGCTTTCCTGAATTTTTTTCAGATGGTTTTCAAAGGCAGCGGCATACACACAGCAACGTTCAAAGATATTGTCGAAAAATACTCTGATTTTATCGAAATCTATCAGGATTTTAGTAATGCCAAAAAACTGTTTGGCAGAAATCCCGAAAATTTTATCAGTTTCTTTAAGCAAAATCTAAATTCTTTGCTGACCTTTCAGATACCTAATAAATATACAATCACACATCGCGACAAAGAACTCGCCCATCATTCCCTAGGGCAAAGAGCATCCGCACTGATCTTATTTGTTTTAGGACAAAAGGAGAGCGATGTTATTATCATAGACCAGCCAGAGGACGATATAGACAACCAGACAATATACAACGATGTTATTAAGCTGATTTGTCGGCTTAAACCATCTACACAATTCATTTTTGCAACGCACAATCCTAATTTTCCAGTCCTCGGCGATGCTGAACAAATTCAAGCGTGTTCATATGACGGCCAAAAAATCAGCCTCCAGAGCGGCGGCATTGATAATCTCAACCAGCAGAAACTGGTTGTGAGCATCATGGAAGGAGGCAAAGATGCGTTTGATCGCAGAAAGGAGATTTACCAAGGATGGAAGCATTAGAACTTCTAGCTCTTCTAGAACTCGGTGAAGATAGCACCCGCCAGTTCAAAAAGGATGTGACCAATGCCGATTCTCTGGCCGCTGATTTGGTTGCTTTCAGCAACGGCATTGGCGGCAAGCTGCTTATCGGTGTTCGTGACGATGGGAAAATTGCCAGTTTATCCAGTGACGATATTCGCCGATTGAACCAGCTCATTTCCAACGTGGCAAGCCAAAATGTAAAACCCGCCATTAGCCCCACAACCGAAAATATTAAGGTTGGCGACGCTCTTGTGTTGGTGGTCAATGTTCCAGCAGGGATCAACAGGCCATATCAGGACAAAGACGGCGTTTTTTGGGTCAAATGTGGCTCAGACAGGCGCAAGGCAACTTCCCGCGAGGAAATACAGCGGATGTTTCAGCAATCCAACCTGATACACGCTGATGAGATCGCTTTGCCTGGCTTTGCCGTTGCCGATATAGACTTCGACTACTTCAGAGATTTCTTTCAAAGACGGTACGGCGAATCGCTCGATGATCAAAACCTGCCGCTGCCACGAATCTTGGAAAATATGAATTTGCTCAAAGAAGCCTCTTTGACTGTTGGTTGTACCCTGCTTTTTGCAAAGACCCCTCAATTTCGGCTCCCAGCTTTTATTGTCAAAGCTGGAGCCTTCGATGCCCTCGACCTAAGCACCAGCCAATACAATGACAGCCGCGATATTGTTGGGAAAATGGCGGATGTCTTTAGACAGACTGTTAGTTTTATTGTTTCTAATCTTCGCCACATTCAAGGCGATCAGACGATAAACAGTGTGGGAACACCCGAAATTCCTTCTGAGTCCATCGAGGAGATCGTTTCCAACGCGCTCATCCACCGCGACTATTTTATCTCTGCGCCAGTGCGGGTGTTCATCTTTCGTGACAGAGTAGAAATAATCAGCCCAGGGCATTTGCCGAATAACTTGACCATCGAAAATATAAAATCCGGCAATTCCAACTCTAGGAACCCAACGCTGGCGTCACACGCAAACCACCTGCTGCCATATCGCGGCTACGGCTCAGGCATCATTAGGGCCATTGCCAAATACCCGCACATTGACTTCCTTGACGATAGAGAAGGCAACTTGTTCAAGGTGACATTGAAACGGGCCAACTGATATGCCCTACAAGAAGAAGCTCATCGAGGTCGCGCTGCCACTGGAGGCCATCAATAATGCTTGCGCCTACGAAAAAATGCCTGGCATTGGGCCACATCCACGTGGCATTCACCTGTGGTGGGCGCGGCGGCCCTTGGCGGCGGCGCGGGCCGTGATATGGGCTTCGCTTGTTGATGACCCGTCCAGTTTGCCGAAGGAATTCCCGACAGAGGAAGCACAGAACAGGGAGCGCGAACGGCTATTTGGCATACTGGAGCAATTGGTGAAGTGGGAAAACTCCAACAACCAGGACGTGCTGAACGCGGCCAAGGCCGAAATAATGAAGTCAACCAATGGCAAGCCGCCGCCCCTGCTGGATCCATTCGCCGGAGGCGGTGCCATACCCCTAGAGGCACAGCGGCTAGGTTTAGAGGCCCACGCCAGCGACCTGAATCCCGTGGCCGTGATGATAAACAAAGCCATGATAGAGCTGCCCCCCAAGTTCGTCAATCAACGGCCTGTGAACCCAAAGGCAAGGACAGACCTAGCCGATGATAAGACTTGGACGGGTACCCAGGGACTCGCCGAGGACGTGCGCTACTACGGCGAATGGATGAAAAAAAAGGCGTTTGAAATGATAGGCCATTTGTACCCCAAAGTGAAAGACGAGAATGGGAAGGAGCATACAGTCATAGCTTGGATCTGGGCGAGGACAGTCGCATCGCCAAACCCGATAGCCCGTGGCGCCCATGTGCCGCTTGTATCTTCTTTTATGCTGTCAACAAAAAAAGGCAACAAAGCATGGGTTGAGATTGTTGATGATCCAAGTGCAAAAGACGGCTGGCGATTTGAAGTAAAAACAGGGATATTACCTAAACAATTAGAAGAGTCTAAGATGCTCGGAACAAAGGCTGGGAAAGCCAAAGACTTTATTTGCCATTTAACCAATTCGCCCATTCAGCGCAGTTACATTCAATCCGAGGGGAAAGCTGGTAGGCTTTCAAAGCGATTGATGGCGATGGTTGTTGTAGGGACTAGTGGTAGAATTTATATTTCGCCCTGCCAGTTTCATCAAGATATGGCGATTTCGGAGGATGATTCCCCCGATGTCCGCTTCGCGCAAGAGACTTTTTTGAGTGGAAATACACCGACTAGGGCGATGATCACTGGTGGGGTGTGTTCGGCATATGGCTTAAAAACATGGGGGCATATCTTTACCAGCCGCCAATTGGTGGCATTGACCACTTTTAGCAGCCTCGTGGCCGAAGCGCAAGAGCAGATTGTCGCAGACGGCGGAAGCAAAGATTACGCTCAGACTATTGGTGTCTATTTAGCTTTCGCAATTGATAGGACAGCGGATTTCTCAACATCAATATCTCGTTGGGCAGCAACTAACGAAAAAGCAATGAATCTTTTCAGCAAACAGGCGATTCCGATGACTTGGGACTACCCTGAAGTGAATGTAATGGCTGACTCGGTTGGTAGCTTTACTACAATCACAGATTTTATTGCTAGATGTATTGCCACTCTTCCAATAATCGGCGAGCAGGGGTTTGTTATTCAACAAGATGCCCAAACTGATAATGGTTTGCGAAACATCATGGTTTCGACCGACCCACCTTATTACGACAACATCGGCTATGCCGACCTGTCCGACTTTTTCTATGTGTGGCTGAGGCAGTCTCTAAAAGAGATTTACCCGCAACTATTTTTTACCATGCTAGTGCCTAAAGCTGAAGAATTGGTCGCGACACCGTATCGTTTCAAGGACGGGAGATCCGAAGCTCGTGGGTTTTTCGAGAAGGGGATGGCGCAAGCGTTCAGGCTAATAAACGCCTATGCCCGCGATGATGTCCCAACGACGGTTTATTACGGCTACAAGCAAAGCGACAACGAGGGCGAGAGAACATCTTCCACGGGCTGGGAAACGATGTTATCAGCTATTATTCATGCAGGTTTTACAATAACGGGTACATGGCCTATGCGTTCAGAGCAAGCATATAGGGCGATAAGCATGAACACCAACGCCCTGGCCTCCTCCATAGTCCTGGTCTGCCGCAAGAGGCCCGCCGACGCGCCGAACTCGTCGCGCCGCGACTTCATCAACACGTTGAAGCGCGAGCTGAGGCCCGCGCTGCAAAAACTACAGGCCAGCAACATAGCGCCCGTTGACTTGGCACAGTCGGCAATAGGGCCGGGCATGGGCGTTTACTCACGCTTTTCAAACGTCCTAGAGGCAGACGGAACGCCGATGGGCGTACGCGCCGCACTGCAAATCATAAACCAAGAGCTTGACCTTTACATCACCGAGCAGGACGACGAGCTAGACCGCGACAGCAGGTTCTGCGTAGTTCTATATACGCAATACGCTTTCAACAACGTAAAGTTCGGCGAGGCGGACGTGCTGGCGCGGGCCATGAACACGTCCGTGGAAAAGCTGGCCGCCCGCAAGATCCTCCAAGCGCAAAAAGGCGTGGTGCGCCTGCTGGGCAGGGGCGAGATACCCGAAAAGATAGAAAGCCACGAGCAAATAATATGGCTTCTGGCGCAGCAGCTAACACATGCGATAGAGAAAGACGGTATAGTGGGCGCGGCAAAGATAGTGGCAAACATCCTGACCTCCGAGCCAGAGCAGGCCAAGACGCTGGCCTACCGCCTATTCACCATAGCCGAGCGCAAGGGTTGGGCGCAAGAGGCCTTCGCCTACAACTCGCTGGTCATATCTTGGCCCGACGTACAGTCCAAGGCGGCAGACCTGCAAGGACATGGAAGCAGGGCAGAGCAATTACATCTTGATTTTGGAGGGTAACACAATGGCAAAGATTGAAGGGTTCAGAATCCGAAATTTCAGGACCTTGCGCGATGTCACCCTAGGCCGGCTTTGGAATGAAAAGGGTACAAGCGAATTGACTCCGATGACTGCAGTGATTGGGAAAAACGGAAGTGGGAAAAGCAGCTTATTCGACGCTTTTGGATTTTTGTCGGATTGCCTGAAGTATGGCGTAGAGGAGGCCTGCGACAAGCGCAACGGCTACGAGCGCATCATATCGCAGGGCGTTAATGAACCGCTTATGTTTGAGATATATTATCGAGAACGGAAGGACGAACCGCCAATTACTTTTGAGGTTGCATTTTCATTGGACAAGAAGAACGGGCGCCCCTATGTTAAAAGCGAACGCTTGAGGCAGCGCAAACAAGGTCAGGGATCCAAGGGGTGGCCTTTTTCGTTTTTGATACTGGAAAAAGGCCGGGGCTGGGTTTGGAAAGGCAAATATTTTGGCATTCAAGAATCGTCGGAACAGTTTTCTTTATCTCAAATAGACAAACTTATGCGCGAAGAATCAAATGAGAGAGAGGCAGTAAAACTTAATGACAACCGTAAATTGGGCATAGCAACGCTCGGCTCGCTAAAGCAGCATCCAAGAATTTCCAAATTCAGGCAATTCATCGAAGGATGGTATCTGTCATATTTTACACCCGACGCCGCTCGTACGCTGTCTTTATCAGGCCCCCAAAAACACTTGAATATCCATGGCGACAATATTGGCAATGTGGTGCAGTTCATGGAGCGCGAACATCCAAAACAATTTGAAAAGATACTTGACGACATCAGCGAAAAAATACCCGGAATCGGAAAAATTTCTACGGAGCGCATGCCGAATAACCAGCTATTGCTGAAGTTCAACGATAAAGGTTTTAAAGATCCATTTTTCGCGCAGCAAATGTCAGATGGCACATTGAAAGTATTTGCATATTTATTATTGCTTTCAGACCCTGCCCCGCCCAATTTTATTTGCATTGAAGAACCCGAAAACGGGCTTTACCATAGATTGCTGGAAATATTGGCGAAGCAGTTCAGAGATCATGTCTCTGAAGGGAAAAACAAGTCACAGATATTTATTACAACGCATCAACCATATTTTGTTGACGCGCTTGAACCGAAAGAGGTTTGGATCCTTGACAAAGGCGATGATGGATTTTCCACAATCTGCCGGGCAGATCAGTACCCACACGTTCAAGCGTTAGTCAATGAAGGACTCCCCCTAGGTGGGCTGTGGTACAGCGATTACCTTGAGAGGAGTGCCAAATAATGCATTTTGAGTTTCTAACGGAAGACCGTTCCAGCGGGGAAGCAATGGAGATTCTGATCCCCAAATTGCTTGGCAACGATTCAACACATAATGTTCATTCGTATAAAGGCTTGGGACGCATCCCCAAGGGCCTAAAGGCAGGGAGCGATCCTAAGAAACGCATTTTGCTCAATCAGCTTCCACGCTTATTGCAGGGTTACGGCAAAAATCCGCACTCAGGCACTATTGTGATCATATGCGACTTGGATGACAGGGATAAACATTTTTTTTTGGCAGAACTGCAGCAGGTGCTAGAAACCTGCAATCCCAAACCAACTGTAGTCTTCTGCATCGCAATAGAGGAATTTGAGGCTTGGTACCTCGGAGACCTAAACGCAGTGCGAAATGCGTTCCCACATGCTAAAAATAGTGTGTTAAGTGAATACACAAATGATTCGATTTGCGGCACGTGGGAAGTCCTTGCTGATGCAGTATATAAAGGAGGCAGTAAACCTCTAGCGAAAAAAGGCTGGCAGGCTGTTGGAGCGCAGAAATCAATATGGGCAAAAAGCATCAGCCCGCACATGAATGTTGACAATAACCGTTCCCCAAGTTTCAATGCCATGCGCGAACATTTGAAAGGCACCGCTATTTGATTTGTGCAGAATACTTAGGAGGCATTGGCTATGGCAAACAATCACGAACAGGTTTCAAAGGGTTTCCGCGTCCTGCGGGGGGCCTTGGCGCCGTACATTGCCCGCGAACTGGAAAACGAATTTGGCAAAGGCTGGTGGGCCAAGGGCGTCATGGGGGAGCTTCGGGAAGAGCAGAAGCGAGACCTGCCAAAATCTGGCGACGCGGCAAAGCTAATTGATTCGCTGGACGCATTAAACTGCCTGACACTATTCGCCGACGCGCATTGGCAATTCGTATTTCGCAAAAAATTGTCCGTTGACCACCGCACTTGGGCCAATGAGCTAAAGGGAGTGAGAAACAAACTGGCGCACATTGGCGGCGAGGATTTTACGGAAGACTACACTTGGCGGGCGCTGGACACTATGTCTAGGCTCTGCGAGCAGATTGATTCCGAAGCTACGGAGAAGATCCGCGAACTGTTGCGAACCTTCCGCTATGGCTCGGCCAACGGCTCGGCGGTTGCCCAGGAAGCACCAGCCGCCCCAGCCCAAAAGTCAAAAGCCGAAGGCATACTCCAGGAAGCGCCATTCGCAGGGCTCCCCAGTTGGCGCGATGTCATCCAGCCGCACCAAGACGTGGCGCAGGGCAGGTACAAAAATGCCGAGTTCGCGGCAGACCTAGCGCAGGTGGCCAGGGGCGAGGGTTCGTTTGAATACTTGGATCCAGTGGAATTCTTTGGCCGTACCTTTGTGACGCAAGGCATGTCGGGGCTTTTGGAACAGGCGCTCCGCAGGGTTTGCGGCAAGGACGGCGAGCCTGTGATCCAACTAAAGACGGCATTCGGCGGCGGCAAGACGCATAGCCTACTCGCGCTATACCACATGATGCGGGGCAGGGTGTCTATAGACAAGATCCCAAGCGTAAAGCCAGTTTTGCAAGGTGCCGGCGTTACGTCGCTGCCAAAGGCGAATGTGGCCGTTTTGGTGGGCACGGCCCTTAACCCCACCAAGAGCAAGCGTCCGCAGAACATGCCTGGCATCACGATAAACACGCTTTGGGGAGAGATGGCGGCGCAACTCGCAGAATCGGCGGACAACCCAAAGCTATACGACTTCGTGAGAGATGCCGACAAAAAGGGCGTTTCGCCTGGCTCGGAGGCGCTGAAGAACCTGTTTGACGCGGCGGCGCCCTGCATCGTCCTGATGGACGAGCTGTTGGCCTATGCCAAGAAAATCTATGGAGCAAAGGAACAATTACCGGCTGGAACTTTTGACAATTTCATTACATTCATCCAAGAATTGACCGAGGCGGCCAGGGCCAGCAAAAACAGCCTAGTGGTGGCTTCGCTCCCCGAATCAGAAATAGAGATCGGCGGCGAGGCGGGCAGGATAGCCATGGAAACCATAGAGCACACGTTTGGGCGCATGGAATCCATCTGGACTCCCGTTCAGGCCAGCGAGGGCTTTGAGGTGGTGCGCCGCCGCCTATTCCTTGACTGCAAGAACCCAAAAGGGCGCGACGCCGTGTGCGCCAAGTTCAGCCAGATGTACATTGAAAACCAAGGCGACTTCCCGGTTGACTGCCGAGAGGTGGAATACCGCGACAGGATGGCCTCTTGCTACCCCATCCACCCCGAAGTGTTCAACCGCCTCTATAACGACTGGGCCACATTAGAGCGATTCCAGCGCACACGCGGAGTGCTGCGCCTGATGGCTGCTGTCATCTATGAGCTTTGGATGGGCAACGACGCCAGCCTGATGATAATGCCTGGCTCTTTGCCCCTTGACCTGCCGGACGTCCGCAACGAGCTGACCAGGCACCTCCCCGAAAATTGGAACGCCATAGTCGACAGCGAGGTAGATGGCAAGAACTCAATCCCATTTCAAAAAGACCAGTCCATGCCGCGCTTTGGAGCCAAACATGTCGCCCGCCGTGTGGCAAGGGCCATCATGCTTGGCAGCGCACCCACACGCCGCGAGCAGCACGTGCGCGGCATAGAGGCTTCTCGCATTCGGCTGGGCGTCGTGCAGCCAGGCGAAACCATAGCCAACTTCAACGATGCCTTGAGTGCGCTGGCGTCTGCGCTTGCCTACCTGTACACAAACTCTTCCGGCGACCGCTTTTGGTACGACACCCGCCCGACGCTTAGAAAGACGATGGAAGACCGTGCCACGCAGATAGTGGCCTCCGACGTGGAGCATGAAATAGAGAACAGGCTTCGCGCCTTTCAAAGAGAGAGAAAAGAGAAGCCGTTTGAAGGCTTGCACATTTGCCCATCGTCATCGCTTGACGTGCCGGACGACCAGTGCGCCCGCTTGGTCGTGCTGCGCCCGACCGACGAATACAAGCAGTCGAGGCAGAATTGCAGCGCGATGGTGGCAGTGACGGATTTTTTGAACAACCGCGGAACCACGCCACGCATCTATCGCAACATGCTTGCCTTTGTGGCTCCCGACCAAGACAAGATGGCATCTCTTGTGGAGGCGGTCAGGCAGTGCCTTGCTTGGAAGTCCATCAAGAGGGACAGCGAGCTTTTGAACTTGGACGCGGCGCAAAACCGCGAAGCCGACAACAACCTAGGCAGAAACAAAACAACAGTGGATGCTAGAATCCAAGAAGCCTACTGCTGGCTACTGGTGCCCTACATTGACAAGAACGCCGACATGAAGACCATCACTTGGGAAACAATACGCATCAGCGGCGGCAACGACAATTTCATTTCCAAGGCGGCTAATAAAATACTGGCAAACGAAGCCATCATCACGCAATGGGCCCCCGCTATGCTGCTGATGGAACTGGACAACGCGCTTTGGAAGGATTCGGACAATATAGCCATCAAAAAGCTGTGGGAGTACCTCTGCACCTACTGCTACCTGCCGCGCCTGGCAAATGACAAAGTGCTTGAAAAGACAATCCAGGATGGCCTTAACTCGCCGAATTACTTTGCATTTGCCTCCGGCTTTGACGGCACGCGCTACATTGACCTAAAGTTCAACCAGTATGTGGGCATCGTCGAGCGCTCTGGCTACCTAGTCAAAGTGAGCGCCGCCCAAAAGCAGATCGCCGAGGACGATGCAAAGCGCCAGGCAGAGGCGGCTGCGGCGGGCCCCACCGACACAGGGGGCGGCTATTCGCCCTACCCGCAGGGCGGGGCCGAGAACTCGCCACACACTGTCCACGAACCCCCTGCAACGCCCGAACCAGCCCCGAAAAAGCCCAAACGCTTCTTTATGACCGCCGACCTTGACACCACAAGGATCAACCGCGACGTGCAAAAGTATTTGGAAGAAGTCATCCAGCACCTGACTTCGATAAAGGGCACTGCCGTAAAGGTATCTCTGGAAATAGAAGCCAAGGCCGACGACGGCTTCCCCCAGCAGATAGTGCGGACGGTAATGGAGAACTGCCAGACACTGCGCGCGCGGGATTCGGGGTTTGAGGAATAAAGGCAGTTACAAGATGAAAACCCTTGCTACATGCGGCTTTGCTTCTGGCATTTATAGCCATTCCCGTAGGAAATGGCACGGAGTGCATAGGCCGCGCCGGGCGAACTTGCTTCGCCCCTAGCGGCCGGGGGGAAGATACCCTAGTGCAATGAGCGTTTTGGGCTGCGGTGCAGCCCGAAACGCCAGCAGCACTTGGGCAGCTTAAAGAAGGGCAACACTCGTCCCCCAGATGGCATTGCTACGGAACGGAAAGCGCGTAGCCGTAATCTATGAGAGTCGGTGCCAATCAATAGGGGAAACGCTATAAGATGTGATGCCCCCCTGCGCCCGTTCCACAATTCAACACATGTTGAATGTATAGTCAATTGACTTGTAAATATGTACAAGAAAGCCCTTGTACAACGCGGCGCGAAGTGTTGCAATGGTGGCATGGCATACAGCAAAGACCCCAAAGAGAAACTGACCGCCCATCTGGCAAAGGGCCACACAATGCGGGAGGCAAAGGACGCGTTCAGCGTCGGCCTTGACACCGTGAACAACTGGGTCCAGAGGCTGAAGGAGACGGGCAGCCTGGAGAACGGGAAGCCGCAGGGGGCGCACAGGAAGCTCGACCCCGAAAAACTCCGCGCCTACGTGGCGGAACACCCCGACGCCTACCAGGCCGAGATCGGAGAGGCCTTCGGGTGCTGCGGGTCAGCAGTGTGCAGGGCCCTGGCGAGGCTGGGCATCACCCGCAAGAAGAAGACCAAGAGGTTCGGCGAGCAGAACCCCGAGCGGGTGGCCGAGTACCTTGCGGAGTTGGAGAAGGTTTCCGGCCGCCCGGTCGCCTATGTGGACGAGACGGGGATGGACACATGGCTGCACCGCGAGCACGGCTGGCCGGAGCGCGGGGCACCGGTGGAGGGCGAGGCGCGCGGCCGCAGGTACGAGAGTACGGGGGTTGTCGCCGCCCTGTGGGAGAAGACGGTCATCGCCCCGTACCAGTATGGGGGCGCGATGGACTCGGAGTTCTTTGAGGGGTGGTTCGAGTCGGCCCTGCTGCCGGCCCTGCCGGGGGGTCGGCCATCGTGATGGACAACGCGACGTTCCACCGGAAGGCCAAGCTCCGCGCCCTTCTGGAGGGGTCGGGGTACGGCCTGCTTTTCCTGCCGCCGTACTCCCCCGGGCTCAACCCGATAGAGCATTTAGGGGTTGAAGCTCGATGGTTGCAAGGCTAGGTTGGGATGGCGCATGAAACAACCAGCCAATGCGGGCATTTACCGCCCAACCATATTTGTGGCATAATTAGTCATGTTATGAAAAGCATGGGTCTGGACATTGGCTCCACGACACTGAAAGCCGTGATGCTCGATGATGGCGGCCGCTTGGCCTTTTGCCGCTACGTCAGGCACAACGCCGATGTTCCTAGTGTCTTGGACTCCGTATTGCGGGATGCAGCCGAAACCGCTGGCGGGGAGCCTATGCGCCTGGCGGTCACGGGGTCCGTCGGCATGGGGCTGGCCCAGCTCCTCGAACTGCCTTTCATCCAAGAGGTCGCGTCAGCGCTCGTCTTCATCCGGCGCCTTCACCCGGACATTTCAACCCTGATAGACATCGGCGGGGAGGACGCGAAGATCATCTTTATGAAGCGGGACGGAGGCGTGGACTTGCGTATGAATGGCGCATGTGCCGGCGGGACGGGGGCCTTCCTCGACCAAATGTCTATTTTGCTGGGCGTTGACCTTGAGGGCATGAATGAGCTGGCACTGGCCTCAAAGACAATCCTTCCGATAGCGTCGCGCTGCGGGGTTTTTTCCAAAACCGACGTGCAGAACCTGATCAGCGCCAACATTCCCCGCGAAGACATCGCCGCTTCCATATTTCACGCCGTAGCTCTGCAAACTACGTCCGCTCTTTCGCGCGGCTGCGAGATAGAGCCAAAAGTCTTTCTTTGCGGGGGGCCGCTTACCTTTCTTCCAGCGCTGCGCTCGGCTTTTGCCGCCTGCTTGCAGCTTCCGCCAGAAGATTTCATCACGCCAGAACGCGCCCATCTGGTTCCAGCTTGGGGGGCTGCAATAGATGCGGCCAACGATGCGGCAGGGAAAAAGGCTTTTGTATTGGACGATGTCGCGCGCGCGGCAGGAAACATCGTCTATGACAAAGACGGAGCTGCGTCGCTGCCACCGCTTTTCCCGTGCCAAAGCGAATATGAAAGGTGGCAAAAGCAAAAGTGCCTGGACGCCCTGCCAACGGCTACGCTCTCTGAATCCTGCCAAGAGGCATATCTGGGCATAGACTCTGGATCAACTACAACCAAGATAGTGGCCACCAACACCAACGGCGAAATCATATTTGGAAGCTGCACAGCAAACGACGGCAACCCACTTGAAGCGGCGCGTACGGGACTCGATGCACTGGCGAAAGAGATGCCGGGGCTGCGAATTACCGCCGCTGCCGCCACAGGCTATGGGGAGGACTTGCTAAAAGCGGCGTTTGGGCTGGATTTTGGATTGATTGAAACGGTCGCTCACCATCTTTCAGCCAGGCGGCTCTTCCCAGGCGTCTCATTTATCCTGGACATCGGCGGCCAAGACATGAAGGCCATTTTCGTCTCCAACGGCGCACTGGTTCGCACCGAGATCAACGAAGCGTGTTCTTCAGGCTGCGGCTCGTTTATAGAGACTTTCGCGCGGTCGCTGGGCCATTCGGCGGCTGATTTCGCAAGCTTGGCCTGCCGCGCAAAGGCCCCGGCCGACCTCGGCACGCGCTGCACGGTGTTCATGAACTCAAAAGTCAAACAGGCCTTGCGCGAAGGCTCTGGCGCGGACGACATCGCCGCAGGGCTTGCGTACTCCGTCGCCAAAAACTGCCTTTTCAAGGTGCTCAAACTGCGCCATGCGGAAGAATTGGGAGACAAAATTGTTGTTCAAGGCGGCGCGATGCGCAGCGACGCCATCGTCGCGGCCTTCGAGCAATTGGCCGGGCGCGCCGTCCATCGCACGGACAAACCTGAATTGATGGGCGCGTATGGAGCGGCTATTTTCGCCGCCGACCACGCCGCAGTCGCAAAGCCGCGCCCTTTGGGCGACATGATTGGCGTCCCTCCACCCAAGCGCTCGGCCATACAGTGCCGAGGCTGCGAAAACCAGTGCGCCATAACAAAATATACATTTACGGGTGACGCAGTTTACGTCTCGGGGAACAAGTGCGAAAAGATTTTCCACAACCGAGGCGCGTCGTCTGTTCATGGCACCAACATTTACCAAGAAAAGCTGCGCCTGCTATTTAACCGCCCAGAAAAGCCAGAGCCAGACGGAAGGCCGGTCTTGGGCATTCCGCGCGTGCTGAACATGTACGAGGAATACCCCTTCTGGCATGCCCTGTTCGACGCCAGCGGCATAAAAACCGTTCTCTCTGATCACTCTTCATTCGGGCTTTTCGAGTCTGGCGCGCGCTGCGTTATGTCGGACAACCTCTGTTTCCCCGCCAAATTGACGCACGGCCACATACTGAACCTGGCCACTCGCGGGGTTGACCGCATTTTTATGCCATACGTGGTACACGAAAAACAGGATTGCGCCAACGAAGCCAACAGTTTCAATTGCCCCATCGTCTCTGGTTACTGCGATGTGATAAAGAGTTCAACCAACACGAACATTCCCATAGATTCTCCAGAGGTCACGTTCAAGGACAGGAAATTGCTTTCCAAAGCCTGCCGCAGCTATCTGCGCGGACTTGGAGTGAAAGAATCCATAGCCGCTCAAGCGTTCAAAAAAGCGGAACGCGCGCAAGCTGAATATGAAGCCCAGGTGCAGCGGCTGAACATCGAGGCATTCCAAAGGGCGAAAGACGCAGAACGCCCAGTCGTTTTGCTCGCCGGGCGGCCATATCACGCGGATCCCCTCATTCAGCACAAGGCCGCAGAGATGATCGCCGCGCTTGGCGCAGATGTGCTAACCGACGACATTGTGCGCTTTGACACCATTTACGCCGTGCCTGAAACTGACGGCCACTTGGTGAGGCAGTGGGCATACGTAAACCGCATCCTGCGGGCGGCTGAATGGGCGGCAAGGCAGCCTTCCAACGTGCAGTTCGCTGAACTCACTTCATTCGGATGCGGCCCTGACGCTTTTTTGCAAGAGGAAGTGGCCGCCATACTGCAAAGGCGCGGCAAGCCGCTGACGCTGTTCAAGATTGACGACATGACAAGCGCGGGCTCTCTAAAGCTGAGAGTGCGCTCGCTAGTCGAAAGCAGCCGCCAAAGGAAAAACGACGCCAGAACAGCAGCCGCCTGTGCGCCAGAGCCACTCCAAACCGTGAGATTTTTCAGCGCGTCAGACCGAGGGCGCACCCTTCTGGTTCCATTCATGAGCGAGTATATTGCTCCGCTCCTGCCGCCCCTGGGCCGGCTTGCGGACTACAAGATAGAGTGCCTGCCGGAGAGTACAAGTGAAACTGCGGAAATAGGGCTGCGCTATGCGAACAACGAAGTCTGCTATCCAGCTACGCTGATCATCGGCGACGTGATACACGCGCTGCAAACCGGCGGACACGACCCATCAAAAACCGCCGTGCTGTTAAGCCAGACAGGAGGCCAATGCCGCGCCTCCAACTATATCGCCCTGCTGAGAAGCGCGATGGCCCAAGCCGGTTTTGCCGATGTGCCGGTGTTGAGCATGGGGTTCGTTGAAAAGTCCAAGGGCCTTGGCATCAACTGGCTCAAAATCCTCCCGGCGGCATTCGCGGCGGTGATGTACTCAGACAGTATTTCAAAGTTCCACCACGCTACCGCTGTCCGCGAGAAAGAGCCAGGACTGGCCAAATCGCTGACCGACAAATATCTGAGCCTTGCAGGGCCCTTTATTGAACACGGCGACCGCGATGAGCTTTATGCACTGCTTGGCGACGCTGCGAAAGAGTATGACGCAGCAGCCAGCGACGCTGTCCTGCCCAAGGTGGGGATAGTCGGCGAGATATTCCTGAAGCTCAGTTCCTTTGCCAATAAATATGCGTCCAAATGGCTGATGGAACGCGGCGTAGAAGTAGTGCCCCCTGGGTTGTTCCAATTCTTCATGCAGACATTCGTCAACCTTCGCGCCAACATTGAGCTAAATCTGGCGCACCCCACTCTTTCTGATTTCCTTGTCCGCCGCGCATACCCTTGGGCTGCGCGGCAAGTCGCCCGCGTGAACGCCATGGGCCGCAGGTTCAGGCATTTCGTGCCATTCCCCGATATCTTTGAGGAAGCGGCAGGCGGCGCCCAAATTGTCAGCCTGGCTGCCCAGTTCGGAGAAGGCTGGCTGCTGCCGGCGGAAACCGTCTCCTTTGCCAAAAACGGCGTCCCCAATGTGCTATGCCTACAGCCATTTGGCTGCATCTCCAACCACATAGTGGCCAAGGGCGTGGAAAAGAAAATAAAGGCGCTCTACCCAAGCGTCAACCTGCTGGCGCTGGATTACGACGGCGGAACAAGCCAAGTCAACATAACCAACCGGCTGCTGCTGTTTTTGGACAGCATCGAGCGACGGGCCTGGCCGGCGTGATGCAATTTGCTGTTGATTGCCGCAAACCCAAAAAGGACGCATACTTGTTTACTAGCTAGGCACGGAGGGGGGACATGGCACAGCAGCAGGCGGACCTGAGCAACCTCAGAGAGGGCGCGGCGATGTTTTTCCGCAGCTATGGGCTCAGCTTTTCTGACGGCATGAACGCCCTGCTAAAGGAAGCCACTAAACAGGACCAGACTGGCGACAGCATGGGCAAAACAATAAACACCATTGCCCGGAACAATGGATTGAGCAACGATGACGTCCTTGCGTTTGAAAAGGCATTGGAATACACCCACGACAAAGAACAAGCCGAACCCTTGAGAATCTGATGGTCATACTTGATACGAATGTTGTATCTGAAGCAATGAACCCGCAGCCAAACATGAAGGTTTTGGCATGGCTGGACAGCCAATCCGCAGAAACGCTATATCTAACCAGCATAACCGTAGCTGAGCTGCTATTCGGGCTTGCAGTGTTGCCAGATGGGAGCCGAAAGGGACAATTGACCAACGCCATAAGCGAGATATAGTCAATTAACTTGGAAAGCTTCATGGAGAGCCTCATCGAAAGAAGAGAACAGGGGCAGAGTTTTTCGCAGGCGCCCTTTGAGCCAGGCCCAGAAATGCTCTATCGGGTTCAGCTCGGGGGAGTACGGCGGCAGGAAAAGCACCCTGTGCCCCGCCCTCTCCGCAAGCGCATGCAGGCGGCCCTTGCGGTGGAACGAGGCGTTGTCCATCACGATGACCGACCCGTCCGGCAGGGACGGCAAAAGCCAGGCCTCGAACCACGACTCAAAAACCTCCGAGTCCATTGTGCCGCCATACTGCATC
>Ga0268262_10002056_pt1 | contig 23729 bp, 20 predicted proteins | sample TergutNc150P3_FD_190354 | JGI IMG/M metagenome (GOLD analysis project Ga0268262, IMG submission 190354) | Nasutitermes corniger P3 segment gut microbial community from laboratory colony in Florida, USA - Nc150 P3 (SPAdes) (version 2) | ecosystem: Host-associated > Arthropoda: Insects >...
GTCGGGATTGACAGACACCCCCGCCTTTACGCCGCGAGCCTTTATCTTTGCTGCAACCGCCCTGACATCTTCCGATCCGTCCAAGGCCTCGGCGTGGAAGGTGAGTATGTCTGCGCCCGCGTCGCAGAAGGCGTCCACGTACTTGGCCGGGTCGACGATCATCAGGTGCACGTCGAGCGGCACGGAGACGCACTTCTTCACGGCGGCCACCACCATCGGGCCGAAGGAGATATTGGGCACGAAACGTCCGTCCATAACGTCGCAGTGGATCAGGTCGGCCCCCGCGTCTTGGGCGGCCTTGACTTCGCGCTCTAAGAAACGGAAGTCGGCTGAGAGTATAGACGGCGCGACTATGATTTCGGTTTTTGTTTTCATACGATAGACAAAATATAATATGGGGCGGGGGGTAAAATCAAATTCAAAAGGCGGTTGATTTTAAAATCTTTGAATTTTGACTTTTTGAGCATTTCGTATTATATTTAAATGTGTATCGGCAGGTTCAACATATAAGGAGGATCGGCATGAACTTCTTAAAGACATCCGTCGCGCTCGCGCTTCTCTGCATCGCCACTATCACCGCAACGGCGCAGACGCTTGGGGCGGCCGCGCTGACCGGAAAGGTTGCCGACGAACAAAATAAGGCGATTCAAAACGCCGTCGTGATGATTAAGACAGGCGGCGGCATGCTCGCGTCCGCCCGCGCTCTGACCGACGCTCAGGGGAATTTCGGTCAGTTCAAATCCTCGGCCTTAGAGGCCGGCGGCAGCGGGGAAACGCTTCTGGTCGTTAAAAAAGCCGGGTATCTGCCGGAAACCGTCGATTACAGCAAGCTGTCTGGAGGAGACGCGGGAACAATCGTCCTCAAGCGCGATCCGCTTGAGAAGCGCATAGACAGCGTTATGGCCTTGATGAATCTGGCGGAGAAGATCGCCCAAATGACCCAGCCGGAATTGAGTTCCGGCCCTTTCAGCAGCGGCGTCAGCACGCCTAACAACGGCACAACCTACCTCTACGGCAGCGTTCTGAACGGCGGAAGCGGTTATTCGTCCTCGTTCCTTGGCACGGTTACATCTACCTTGAACACTTGGCCGTCCGGCCGGGCAAGAATCCCCACGTCGTACGGCAAGGACGCCGTGCACGGCAACGCCGGTGTTAAAGGTTACACGGTGTTCCCCCACAACATAGGCCTCGGCGCAACCCGCGACTCCGCGCTGGTCAGGCGCATAGGCGAGGCGACCGCCAAGGAACTCTGGGTCGCCGGGATCGATCTCAACTTCTCCCCGGCCATATCGGTAGTCCGCGACGTACGCTGGGGGCGCTCCTACGAAAGTTACGGGGAGACCGCCGAACTCGCGGTGCGGATGGGCGCGGCGATGGTGCGAGGTCTGCAGGGCGAGCGTTACAACGCCCCGTGGCGCATAACGGCGACCGCCAAGCACTTTCTGGGCGACGGCGGCACGGAGAACGGCAAGGATCGCGGGAACACGGCCGCCTCGGACAGCGTTTTACGCGCCGTACACCTGCCGGGCTACGAGGCGGTTGTTGAACAGGGCGTTTTGAGCGTTATGGCGAGTTTCAATCAGATAAACGGCGTTCACCAGCACATAGACTCAACCCGCCTGACCGGATGGCTCAAGACGGAACTCGGCTTCGACGGCTATATCATAAGCGATTGGCAGGGCATAGCCAACCCCAACCAGCCGGGGTTCACATCGCCGGACGGCTACGGCCCCGGCTCTAACCAAGGGCCCACGCTGACTAAAGACGCGGTGCGCAAAGCGATCAACGCGGGTATCGACCTCGCGATGGAACCGGGCAGCCATACGAATTTCATTACGTACCTGACCGCGCTGGTGAACGAAAATTCCGTAACCGAAGACCGGATCAACGACGCGGTGCGCCGCATCCTCCGCGCCAAATTCCGCGCCGGCCGTATGGACAACGTCGCCGGCCCGTCGGAGTACGTGGGCAAGACAGCCAATAAAAACTCCGCCGAACACCGCGCCATAGCCCGCGAAGCCGTGCGCAAAAGCCAAGTTCTGCTAAAAAACGACAACTCGGCCCTCCCGCTCTCGAAGACCGCGAAAATCCACGTGTTCGGCAGCCATCGCGACAACATCGGCTTGCAGTGCGGCGGCTGGACAATCAACTGGCAGGGCGACACCACAAACGCAGCCTTCTCCGGCGTCGGAGCCTCTTCTATATATAAGGGCATGCAAGAGGCCCCCGGAGCGAACTTATCCGCGGCCGCCGCGGAAGCGGACGTGATTGTCTACGTCGTCGGCGAACGCCCCTACGCCGAGTGGGAGGGCGACCTAACCTCGCTTGACTTCAATCCCCCGGCGGCGGATATGACCGATCTCGCCAATTACCGCAATCAGGGAAAGAAGATCGTAACGGTATTCGTAACCGGCCGTCCGCGCATAGTAACGCAGCTCTTGCAGGCGAGCGACGCATTCTTGGTCGCATGGCTGCCCGGCACGGAGGGCGGCGGCGTGGCGGACATCCTCTTCGGAAGCCCGATAACCGGCACGCTGCCCGTCACTTGGCCCGGCGCCAACGGCGCGGCGCAGTTCCGATACGGATTCGGGCTGAATTACCTAAAAACACCCGCCGCCCCGGCCGCGCCGACGCTCGCCTCAAAATCGCACAACAGCGTGACGCTCGCGCCGAACGCCGCGTATGAGTTTTCTATGGATAGCGTCACATGGCTGAAGAGCAACGAGTTCACGGATCTGGCGGCGGAGACGGAGTATACCTTTTACCAAAGAATAGCCGCTACGGACACGTCAACCGCTTCCGCGTCAAGCCCCGGTCTTAAAGTGACGACAGACAAAGAGCCAATCATTTCCATAGCGATACAAGACCGAGAGATCCCGTCCGCCGAGAGCGGGAACGTCGCCGTAATACAACCGCTGTCCGCCGCGGTGATAAACGATCTCTCCGCCGGACCCAACCCCGCAGCGTTACGCTCCGGCGGCGTGAAATTCTTTTGGCAGGGCGGCGGGATAAAGGGCGGATCGCTAAACATATATGACGCGTTCGGCAATCTTGTCAAGAAGATCAATATCAACGATAAATCGGCGGGCGAATCGGGCAAACGCGCCGTCGGTCAATGGGACTTTACCGACAGAAAAGGCAGGATCGTTCCTGATGGCAGTTATCTCGTCAAAGGAATTGTCGCCGGGCGGGACGGGAAGGATAAGAAGATTTCTTTTATTTTGGGAGTGAGATAGTAAAAGGGAGAATATTTATGTCGACAGTACGAATGGATTCGCTTATCAAGTCTATAGCCGCGGCTTTGGATATTGTGGAGGGCGGTCTTTTAGGTGCCAGCACCAATCATGGCAAGCGGATCGCGGTTCTTTGCGCCAAGATGGGAAAGGCTTTGCGGAAAAATCAAGAGGAGATCACCGCTCTGGCGGTTTGCGCCATGCTGCATGACAGCGCGCTTACCGAGTATATTCTCTCCGAGCAAATAGGCGGATACCACGATCCGGCGATGAAAAAACACTGCGAATTCGGCCAGCGGAACGTTGACGCACTCCATTTTAAGACGAATGTTAAGGATTTCATCCTCTATCACCACGAGCGTGCCGACGGCAACGGTCCGTTCGGCATACGTGAGGGAGAGGGCCCGCTTGAAGCGGAAATTATTACAATCGCAGACTCGATAGACGCCGCCCACCACCTGCAGAGGCTGGAACCCGAAGAACTGCCGGCAATACGAGAGATAATTGTTAAAGAATCAGGAAAACGCTACGGCCGAAAGGCGGCTGAGGTAATGCTGGAAGTTCTCGATTGGCCCACAGTCGTCTCTCTAAACGACCGCGTCATCAAGCAAACCGCCGAGGCTGTTTTGTTACCTTGGACCGTGGATATAGAAACAGATACAATATTGGGACTCGCCGGTTTCGCCGCCAAGATCATCGACTACAAATCCGTCTTCACCCAAAAGCACTCGACCCAGATAGCCAATAAAGCGTGGTTTATGGGGAAACACTACCAATACGAGCCGCAAGTATTGGCGGAACTGTATCTGGCGGCGTCATTACACGATCTCGGTAAATTGGCGGTTCCCTCCGATATTCTGGAAAAGCCGGGCAAACTTACCGGAGAAGAATTTGACATCATAAAAGAACACGTCCGCCTGACGTGGGAACTTCTTCATGATATCGAGGGATTCGAAACGATATGCCAATGGGCCTGCAACCACCACGAGAAATTGGACGGCAGCGGTTACCCGTTCGGGAAAAAAGCCGATGAATTGGACTTCAATTCCAGACTGTTAGCCTGCCTAGACTTATATCAGGCGATAAGCGAGGAAAGACCGTATCACCCAGGGCGGAATCACGCCGATACCATGAAGATACTCTATGAAATGGCCGGTACGGGGAAGATAGACAAAGATATCGTCAATGACTTAAACAAAGTCCTTGCCCCCTACGATGGAAAGGATATGCCGCCGCCGAGTTGACGGGTGGGAAAATAGGGTGAAAAATTATGAAAAAACTAAAAGTCTATTTGGACACAAGTATAATAAATTTTTTGTATGTCGATGATTCGCCTGAGTATAGAAAGGCGACAGAGGTGTTTTTTAACAATGTTGTAGCAAAAAACAAAATAGATACGTACATCTCAAATATCGTGATTGATGAAATAAATAAAACGGATGATAGAAGTCGCAGGAACACATTATTAGGAACATTTGAAAAATATACAAATATAAAAAATCTAGTTGCAGAAAATGAAGCATTAGACGAAATCGCTATTCTTGGTGAGAATTATATTAAGAATGGTATAATACCTCCAAAGAAAATAGCGGATTCTCTTCATATAGCGTATTCAACGATATTCCAAATGGATATTTTGTTAAGTTGGAATTTTCAACATTTAGCGAATATAAATAAAGAACAAAAAGTTATAATACTTAATAGGACGTTAGGTTATAATTATCCTTTTAGGATGGCAAATCCATTGGAGGTGTATTTTGAAGAATGACGGCTTAGAAAAAGCATTGGAAGAAACGTGGAGAAATAAAGAGCGATTTTATGAGGATACGAAAGGTCTTCCTGTACTGGAAATAGTAAGAGAAATAGAGAATAAGTATAAAGTACAAAATACTGTGCCTAATCAGGCTGTAAGTGATATATTGCCTTAAACGCGACTTTGGAGCAAACCAGTTAGATGGAAAAATATCCATAAAGGTACGTAATAAGCCGCTGTCGCTTCGAGGCGGTTTCTGCGTCATACAATTAGACGCAAGGTTAGGTGTAAAGTTGGGTGTAAACACTGAGGTGATCTTGAAAGAATCCATTACATTATAGTAAAGAAGACGCAAATAGACTCTAAAAACCGGCTTTTTACCCTAAAAAACCGCTTTTCACCCAAAAAACGATTTTTTTCAAGAAAATTAAAATATTTCCTCAATTCATTCGTCTGCCCTAGTATGAAACGCGTTTTCTGGTCATAAAAATCAACTTTTACTAGGGGGTAGGCGGTGAAAGACGTTATTAAGTTCAGGTTTGCGGGGATCGGGATTGTGCTGGTTATGTGCGCGGTGTTCGCGGTGGGGGTTATGCTGCTCTGGAACGCGCTTATGCCGCAGATTTTCGGGCTTCCGCAGCTCAGTTACCTGCAGGCGGCGGGGCTTTTGCTCCTCGCCAGGCTCTTGTTCGGCGGCATCGACCACCGCAACCCGGCGCACTACGCGCATCGGGATATGCACCACGGCGGCAATATGCTGCGCGAGAGGTGGGCGGGGATGTCGGAGGCGGAGCGGGCGGCCGTCATCAGCAGGGGCGATCCGCGCTTTTGGGACTTTATGAGGGACCGGGTGCGGCCGGATATGGGGGACAGGGGTCGGACGGACGGGCGGCCTGAGACGGCCGGGAAACCGGAGCAGAAGTGACGAGGTATCGATTAGCGCCGATGCAGAGCTCCATCGGCAATAATCAGCGGTAATTTAAATCAGCGGTAATTTATGTATCTATCAGTACCAATTAACGTTAACCGGTGTGTTAACAATTATCAACAAGCAATCAAATTCGGAGGGTATTATGTTACAGAGCCTATTTTTAGTACTAGCGGTGTTCGCGGCAATATTCGTGGTTTACGGTTACACATTAAAACCTGAAACATCGGAAGGATGAACGCCATGAACAACCAAGTTATCTCGGTGAAGGACCTCACCAAACGTTACAAGAGGGCGGACAGAGCCGCCGTTGACGGCGTCAGTTTTTCAGTCAGGCAGGGGGAGTTCTTCGCCTTCCTCGGCGCGAACGGCGCGGGGAAGACGACGACCATATCGATCCTGACTACTACGCTGTCCAAGACTTCCGGCGATGTCAAAATCGCCGGGTTCGACATTGACAAAGAGGCGCGGAAGGTGCGGGAGAAGATCGGCATCATCTTCCAGCAGCCCAGCCTCGACCCGCAGCTTACGGCGGAGGAGAACATACGCTTTCACGCCTGCCTCTACGGGATGTGCGGCTACCGCCCGTCTTTCAAGTCCATGCCGGCGGCTTACCGCGACAAGGTGATGGAGCTGGCAACGATAGTCGGCATACAGGAAGCGCTGTTCAAGCCCATAAAGAAGCTCTCCGGCGGGATGCAGCGCAAGCTGGAGATCATCCGCAGCCTGATCCACACGCCGGAGGTGCTCTTCTTGGACGAACCGTCCCAGGGGTTGGACGCGATAAGCCGGCGCGGGCTGTGGGAGTACATCAACAGCGCCCGCGAGCGTTACGGGACTACGGTCTTCCTCACGACCCACTACATCGACGAGGCGGAGAATGTGGACACCGTCTGCCTGATAAACAGGGGCAAGATCGCGGCGTGTTCCTCGCCGGAGGAGTTGAAGCGGAAACTGCTTCGCCACGAGCTGGTGTTGGACGCCGACGACAGGACGGCGCTGACCGCCGAACTCTCCGGTCTCGGGGTGCCGTTTACGATAAACGGGCGTGTTACCGTTCCTTTTCAGGGGACGGCGCAGGATATCATATCGCGTCTCAAAACGGACTTGACGGTTCTGAGAATCCATGAACCGTCTCTTGAAGACGCTTACATTGAATTTCTAAACAAGGAGAGAGCGGCATGAGCAGCGTAGCTTTAACAAGGAGCAGGTCCCGCCTGTTTGTGGAACTGAACACGGTCGTGACCGTTATGGCGCGGGAGATTACGGTTTACTTCAAGTCCCCGGCCACGGCCATTATGAGTTTGGCCATGCCCATAGTCATGATGGGTATGATAGGCGGCAACTTGATGCAGAATATGGCGGGCGGGCTGGGCTTTAACTTCGGGCAGTTTATGCTCATAGGTATGCTGGTCAACATGCTCTTTTGGATCACCACTATGGGCATGGCCTCGATGGTGGACGACCACGAGATCGACTTTAACCAAGAGATGCTGGTGTCGCCTGTTTCGCGGTATTCGTTGGTCGTCGGCAAGATACTCGGCTCGGCGTTCGCCGCGATTGTGAGCATGGCCGGGACGCTTATCGTGGGGTTCGCGATGGGTATCACTCTGCCTGCAGGCAAACTGCTTTTAATCCTCGCGCTCTCGCCGCTTATGTGCCTCTCCGGCGGCGCGCTGGCTATGATCGTTATCGGGCTGATAAAGAGCAAAAAAGCCGCGAACCTCGCGGTGATGCTCATCACCATGCCGCAGATGTTCCTTTCCGGCGCTATCATCCCGATCAACGACACGAACGGCGTGCTGCTGGTTCTGAACCGGCTAATGCCCATGACCTACTGCCTCGACCTAGCCAGAGCGGTCGTCTACGCCGGCACGCCGGAGTATGACAAGATCGTGATGTTCAACCCGGCGGTCAACTTCGCCGCCATCGCGGCGCTCACGCTCGCCGGGCTTATAGCCGGAACGATGCTCTTCGCGTGGTCGGAAAGAAACAGGTAGGGCGATGCCAAGTTCCATAGCGGAGACGTTCGCCGGATACAGCCGGCTGCTGCTGAATTTCATCCGAGGGCGGATAAACCGCTTCGAGGACGCGGAAGACATCCTTCAGGATGTCTTCTTTCAGTTCGCCAAGGCGAGCGATATGATCAACCCGATAGAAAACTCGGCGGCGTGGCTCTACCGCGCCGCCCGAAACAAGATCATAGACCACTACAAAAAGAAGAAGGACGAGCCGCTGCCGGGCTACTACGACGACGAGGAGGACGAGTACGTCATCGACGAGATAGCCGACATCCTGAACGGCGAGGCGGCGACGCCGGAGACGGAGTACTTGCGCTCGCTGATCCTCCAGGAGATCGGCGGCGCGCTCAAAGAGCTGCCGGAGGAGCAGCGGACGGTCTTTGTGCAGACGGAGATAGACGGCATGCCGGTAAAGGAGGTAGCCGAAAAGAGCGGCGTGCCCGTCAACACCGTCCTCTCAAGGAAGCGCTACGCCGTCCAATTCCTGCGGAAACGCCTGAAGGAGCTCTACGACGAGGTTATGACGGGCGTTTAGGGCGTATTACGGGGTTGCGGATAAAAAAAATTGTAAAATTTTTGTATATTTCCGCTTCGTGATATATATTAATATAATTATAGCGACCGGGGCATGTTAACCTGCCCCCCGGTTGCCCGAAAAGAGCCAAATTCCACGAAACTACCCTATACAGGGAGGAGGTTTTCATGAAAACCGCCAACGCCTATTTCAAAAAACTAGGTTTTTTGCACGCCGCCGGACTGTTCTGTCTGGCGTTTGCCGCCGTTGCCTCGGCGCAGGTCGCCGGGAATACCCAGTACTGCGAGATAACCCTCAAGGGGTGCCCGTTCGAGTACGACTCCACGGAACTGGTCGTTCCGCTGAGCGTGATCGCGCTTTCCACGCGGGTGCAGGCTTGCACTATTCAAGACTCCTCGAAAACAATAGGCGATCCGCCGGCGGTGATGTTTATTATAGACCACTCTACAAGTATGGATCAAAATGACAATAACGATAACCTCGGCAACCGGTTTCGGGTGACAAAAGCGCTGATAGACTCGATTTACGCGGTATACCCGGACGCGGAGGTCGGGGTGGTCATTTTTGCCAACGGGCTTGTGTTTAAAGGCAGCAGGGACGCAAACCTTGTGGTTTTCCAAGGTATCAAAAATCCAAGCGCCTACGCCGGGGCCGATCAGGCATATATGCCGCTTTTGCAACTAGATCAACCGGCGAAGGTCGGCGGAGATACCGCGTTCGCGACAACGCCGGGCGCCAAAGTCATAGACATTTACCGGAATATGTTTGACACGCGAAACGCGAAAGCCGTAATTAACAACGGCCCCAATACTGTCAGCGGCACCGACATATCAATAGCGTTTGAAGCGGCGGTTGAGGCTTTCACAAAGACCTCAAAGCCTAAGAACAACCAATACATTATATTTCTTTCGGACGGCGAGCCGGGTATCAACGTAACCGGAAACGCCGGTTGTTCTAACGGGGTTAACACGGCGAACAACAATCCGCGTTGCCCGCTGTTGAATAATTTTTCCACTGTAGACGGCACCAAGAACGTTCCCACGACCTACACGGTATTCCTCCTGCGCCAAAATCCGGTTACGCCGCCGTTGATAAGGACCATGACCACCAATATAAAAGCCAACGGCTATTCCTCGAACAACGAGAGAAGCAACGCGTGGGCGTTGACGGCAAACTACGGCCCGCTCCTGACAATGATGATGGATAGCATTGTAACCCCTATGCTCTCCAAATCCTCCGGCAGCGCCAAAAACATTGTTATAAAAACCCCCGGCATGAAAGACTCCACCGGAAATATCTCTAACGGAGACTTTGTCTTCAGCCGGCGGCTCCCCATAGACACATCCGATGTCATGCGCGTCGATATGCAGCTCCGGTACGACGTGGTGGTAGACTCCACGACGGCGTCCGGCGAGCACACCACGCACACCGTGAAGGATTCGCTCTTTTCCTACACTTTCACCGTCCGCCGCACCGATAACCCGGGATCGAATTGGGAGTTCAAGCAAAAGCTGAGTTCGAACTGCGCGCGCGCGCCTACTCTCGACCTGCAATATGGCGGCGCAAGTCTCGTCGGCGGCGAGGTCAAGGGCAGTATGGGCGTTTTGGATATCGTCTTCGATAACACTTACGGGCTGTTCGACTACAATAATGTGACCATCCAAGTTTTCGGCGCCGACGGCAGCGTCGCCGACTTATTAAACGTTTCGTTGACCAAGGGGGCTGACGGGAAATGGACCGGCAAGTTCCCGCGCGAGGTCAGTTCCGCCGCGATTAGGGGCGACAACAAGCTCCAGCACGCTATACAAGACAGTATCGTCCTCGTCTTCCGCAACCCGGACATCCCGCTGGACACCATACGTCTATCGGTACCTTTCGCCTCGCAGAAGATGAATTTTTACGACAAACCCGGCAATCCGAGCGGGCTCGACTCGCTTCCTAAAGTCATAGAGGTTAAGCCCGGCGAGGTGAAAGATATCTATGCCAAAGTATTCGCCGCCGGCGACGGCAACGCGTGGGTTTGGGACAAAGACGTGGCCCAAAACGGGACGATTATCTGGTCTATCGAAGGCAAGCCCGAAATCGAATTAATTAAGGATAACGCGGATATCACGCATATCACTTTCGGCACCAAGACCTCCGGCGGAACCTATAAAATCACCGCGGAGTACAGAAACAAAGAGGGCGAGCTGGTGGCGATAAATACGATAACGATAAAGGTAACCCAGGGCGATCCGATCAACACGGCCGGTCCGAATCCTTTCGTCCCCGGCACCAGCAAAGTTATGGACCATCTGAAAGAATTTGATTGGCATTCCGGCACGAACGATGTCGTGAACACCTACGGGAAAATAGTGGAAAAATCCGTAAGCGGCGGCGGCCCGAGCGGCGGCCGCGACAACGTCAGCGGCATCTTAGTGGCGGCGACCGCGGCAAAGCCGATTGACCGCTATCGCGGCAACGAGGATTACGCCGACGCCTCGGCAATCATCTACGACGCCGTAGGGCACGTCGTATTCAGGAGCAAACCCGGTGATATCATACTGGCCGAAGACGGCAACACTTTCGGCTTCGTTTGGAGCGGCAAAAACTTAGCCGGCAGAACGGTAGGGCCGGGAACGTATCTGATGCGGATGACCGCGAAAATGGTGGGCGGCGAGAAGTTCTCGTATCAGAGGATGGTCGGCGTTACTATCGACGGCAGGCAAAAGTAGGATTCCCGCCTATAAATCAGGGCGGCCGGAAACGGTCGCCCTTTCAATATCACCTGAGAATAAATATATCCCGATGCGCCGTCTCCTCAATCCGCTTGCCGGCAATCCGCGCCAATTTATCAAGCGATTTTCTGCTGAAGAAATTTATATGCGTGGGATCCTGAGCGTACCACCAGCTTTTGAAGGCTGACGAGGCGTCTACGCCGGAATCGTCGTATAGTTGCGTCCGCAAAATGATCGCCCCGCCGTTACGTAGCAATCCGACCATCCGACGCAGCTCCCCCGCTATATCGCGAAGGTGCTCGACGACCTCGCTCGCGACAATTATATCGTATTTATCATTATCAACAGCGTCCGGCAACCCGCTCAACCCGTCGTACAACGGGTCGTAAGGGCGGCAGTCTATAACTACCCCTATCCCCTCTCGCCTATCAAGCAGACGACATAGCACAGCTTCACTGCCGCATCCGAAATCCAGCAGTTTTATGGAACGCTCTTCGGAGTCAATCATTGACAGTCCGGTATTCGGCATTTCAGAGGCTATGCCAACCGCTACGTCGGCGACTTCGGATAGAAAGTCGACGTAGCCTTGATTGGATACGGTGTTGTCGTGGAGGGCGTAGCGGGCTATTTCGTCTGGGACGCTTAGGTGATATTGGGGCGGGACGGAGATTAGACCGCAGTCGCGGCAGAGGTAGAAATGGCGCCCGTGCCGCTCGTCTTGGCTGATGAGGGACATGGCGTTGGAATTGCAAAGGGGGCAGGTATTGTCGAGTGTTGTCATATTGGTTTTTAAAATCTTTTAAAATCAAATTCAAATTCTTTTTCAGACGAAAGGCGCTACGCGCCTTTCATAGGATATGCGGGGCTAAACCCCGCATATAACGTCAACGTCAACGTCAAAATCAACGTCAAAAGATTTTGACTTTGACTTTGATTTTGATTTTATATGCGGGGTTTAGCCCCGCATATCCTATGAAGCCGAAGGCTTCGTCTAAAAAAGAATTTGACTTTAAGGTTTTAAAGAATTTGACTTTTTAAGGCTTTATTGTCTCCCCACCAATTACTGACGCCTTCCCATAAGTACGCTACAAGCGGGTCGTCAATTCCTAAAGTTCCTTTAAAATCTTTAGGCGGATCATTAGACAGCAGTTTGTGAAAATCCTCTCCTTTAACTTTATCATTCCCCACCGCGCTCATACAGACCGCCGCGTGCGCCATATCTCTGCGTAGATTCTGCCAATTGTAGCCTTGTTCAAATAAGTGCGCGGCGAAGGGCGACAGGCCCTTGATGTTTTCGCTTAACGCGGGGTCGTCTGACGATGAAGGCGGTTCGTTATGGAGCGCCGTCGTCCATAGGAATTTCAGAGTATCTTTTACTATGTCATCTACCGAGTGGTTTGTCTCTTGGAGATCGTTCTCCTGCTTCAGGCAACTGCGGAAACTCTCACGCATCTCCCCAACGTCCGGGAGCGTCGCCGACAGACGGGAGACGTCGTAGACGTGCTTCAGGCGCTGCGCTTCTTTGCCGCGGCCTATCGGGATGCCAAGCGTCGCCGGGCCGAGAGTCAGCAGTTTGTCGGATATGATGGATGACGGCAGCGGCAGTTCGACCTTAGCCTCCGAGACGTAGAGATCGCCGCAACGCACGGGTTTGAACTCCGTCTTGTAGGCGCTGCGGCGCATCTGCACGTCAAGCATTATGTTCGTATCGGGCGCGTCGGTCACGACGCTGTTGTAATAGAGGTAATAACTGGAGAGCGGCAACCACGGCTTTGTCTTGTGCTGACGGCGCTCCCAACGGGTAAAAACGCCGTACTTCGGCACGATGGCGTCGAGCACCTTCTCGATCTCCTCTCGCGTCTTGTCGGAGGCCACATCCACGTCTATGGAGAAGCGCTTGGGCTCGCTGAGTATCAAGAGCAGCGAGTTCCCCCCCTTGAACTGATACGACAGCCCTCCCAGCGAGAGCTCGGCCACAAGCTCCAAGCAGTGCACCGCTTGCTCGGCCAGCTCCGGGGAGGCGTTTAGGCGGTGGCGTAAAATGTGCTCTTTAGAAAAACAGGCTTTGTCGGCGACAGGCATAGCGGTTCCTCCTATTGTTTTTGGGGTTCGATTTCCATTAATAAATATACATTACGGGCGGTCTATATAAAAAATAAAAGGCGGCCACCCGAAGGTAGCCGCCCGTACCGCATTTATGTGGAATACATCACTTTCCGCCGCCGCCTCCGGCCGCCATGATCTGGGCGAGGCTGTTCTGCTGGGCTTGGAGCTTGGACATCGCCGTTTCCATTCTCGCGAACATTGCGTAGTAATTTTGCTCTTGGCGATACCAACGCTCCAGTAAAGAGTCTATCTTCTTGTCGTAGTCGGCCAGCTGCTTCGTCATAGCGTTGTCGACCTGCGTACGGTCGTTTACCATACCGGCTTTTTTCAGCAGGTAGCCCTTGTCGCCGCCCGTCGACGTTCCCGCCGCGGCGGTTAGGATGTCGTTTAGACGCTGGGCGATGCCGTTCTCCGCGGCGCGCTGGGCCAGCTTCTTCGAATCCTTTTCTGAGGACGAGATGCTCGACGACTTGGTGAAGAGAGAGACGACGCCGTCGAAGTCCCTGTCGAGCATGGCTTTGAGTTTGTTCTCGTCTACCACGAGCGTGCCGCCGGCGGAGTAGTCGGCGTTTGTGGTTATGCCGATGTCGGCCAATGTGAGGCCTACACCCTCTACTTTTTGGTAGAGAGAGGTCCGCAAATCGTTCAGAACTTTGCGCAGGTCGGATTCGTTGGCCATCAAACCCAGCTTGGCCTTCTCATCGTAGAGCTTTACCTCCTCCGGCGACAACGCTTTTCTCTCTTCTTCGCTGAGAGGGGGGTACTCGATCGCGCCGTTTTTGCGGATGCGCTTGCCTTTTATCAGGTCGTTGATGTAGGTGACCATGTCGTTGTACTCGTCGACGAAATTCTTTATGGTCTTCACTATTTCTTCTGTGTTTTTGGTCACATCGGCGCCGATAAAGACGGCATCGTCGACAAGCTTAATTTTGCCGGTGGTGCCGTTGAGGCCGTCACGCTCAATTACCATATTCGGTATATAATTGCCATTACCATCAACAACAAGGGCATCCGGATCAGGCGGAAAACCCGGAACAGCCGGAGGAACCGTATCCCAACCGGCATACGGATTATTCGGATCAGTCGACGAACCGGCCTTAACCCATCCGTCTTGTATCATTGTTGCGTTGAACGTTTTGCTGAACGAGAACGTCATACCTTCGTGGGTGAAGCTATTGGACTGCCGGATATACTCTTCACCGTTGATTACGCCTACGAAATTTTGGGCCGCGGAATAACCGTCTCCTCTGCTGATTCCGAACGCATCCGCGAAGAACATTGAGGTTTCCAGAGACTGCATTTTAATAATGCTGGCGGTACCCTCAAGTTTGCTTGACAGCGTAAATCTGCCGGTAGAAGCCGTGTAGGATAGCGTGACCCCGGCTTCGGAACCGTTGATCTTCTTCATGACAGAGTCAATAGTGTCGTCCTTTTTAATCATTATGGACACGCCGTTGATCAAGAGGGGAGCCCCGTCAACACCGCTATACACATCGAAAAAGGACTCGTCTATCAAATCAGTGATTTTCCTGCCGGTAACAGCGCCGGCGGTGCTAGCGCCGCCGACAAGGCCCATGCCCTTGCTGACCGCGTCAAAACCGGTATTGTCGAATATGGTAATGGTCGAGCCTTGTTTTTCGAACTTGAGTTCTCCGGTATTAGTGGCTTTTACGACACCGGCAAAGTCGTTGCCGAACTGCGATCTTATCCTTTCGTTGATAAGATTAGCCAGCGCGGTTGTCGTCTTGGGGCCTTTCGACTTGTATATATCATGGGCGCCAAAATAAGCGTCGATCGCGGCATTACGTTCAGTTGAATTGGCGGGAGCGCCATTAGTTCCATGCAACGCCCCAACATTGTCTGTGTACCATTTGTATATTTCGCTCTCAGTGATAGCTTTATATTTCCCACCGTCTTCTACGAAAAATCCTTCGGCGTTCTTAATATTGGTTTTGATTTGGTCAACCACATTATCGTGGCTCGTAGGGCTCAGCGGCAATGCGGAATCCAAATTGGCCTCATATATCGCAACGGAATTAAAATAAAGTTGAATCGCGCTCTGTTTCTCTCCAGTATCGGGATTGCCCGGATTAGCAAAACCAGCAACGTTCTTTTGGGCTTCATACCACTTGTATATTTCGCCCTCATCAATCTGAACAAAACTCCCGTCATCCTTTCTCATGTAAATTCCGTCAGTATCAGCCGCCGGATCATCGTGGACAAATTTTCCAATAACAGCGTCTATGGCATCATTAAACGCCGTACCCCCCTGCGCCATCACCTTGTAATGCCCTCCGCTCTCTTGCCCATACGCCTCCCTCAAATCAGCCGTACTTATCGTTATCGTCTTGGTTGTTCCATCAATCGATACCCCGAAAGACGCCCATTTCGTATCTTGTTCATAGTAGCCACCCCCCCCGTCCAGTCTATCTTTTATACCAAGGTTATAATAGCTAAACCCCTTGGTAGTAATCCCCTGCAAATCAGTCAGCTTCCCGGTATAAACATCCCTAGTGGCCAACTGCGCCACCGCCTGAACCTTCTGATTGAAGTTCTTCAGGTCGCCGTTGGCGGTAATACTCATAAAATCGCTCACATCCAGTCCGGGATTGAGCGCTTTGAACGCGCTACTTCCCTTCACCGAATAGTTAAACTTGGCGAACGCCGCCGAAGACCGGAGGTTGCTGTTAGGGTTAGAGACGTTGAGGTTGCTCTTCATAAAGCTGGTGAGCTTTGTGATAGTCTCCCTATACATATCCTGCCGCCACTGCAGTATCTGCTTATCCTGCTTGACCTTGTCGATGCGCATTGTGCTCACCTTACCCAGATTCTGGATAACGGCGTCGGTATCGAGTCCGCTGGCCATCCCGGTCAGTCTCATCTGTGTTTTCATGTCTAAGGCCATAATGCCCCCCTTTTCGGCGGTTTCTTTGTTGGGTTTAGATACTACTTATATTATATTATTGTATCGGTAGAATTTCAATATTATTAACAATTTGTCTGAATTAGGATTTTTAGGATTTAAAGGATTTAAGGATTTTAAGTCAAAACCTCAATCCCTCACCCATTCAGACGGTAAAAAGGGCGGGCTTTACCCCCGCCCCGTACAACCACTGCTGTGCCTATCGCCTATATGTCAATGTTTTAATCTTTTTAATCCTATAATCATTATAATCCTACCCCTTCGACTACGCTCAGGGGGCTCCTCACGCCTTCTGGTCGATAAACAGCCCCGCCAGCTCCCACATCTTGGCGATCATGTCCTGTATCTTCTTGGGCGGATACTCGGCTATGACCTCGTTGGTCCTGGTGTCCCTGATCTTGTACATCAGCACCTTGGTGACGCTGTGGATCTCGCGTTCTATCTGGCGGTCGTAGTTGGCCAGGGACTTGTTGGCCTGTTTTATGGACTCGTCCATGGTCTTTTGGAATTCGGCGTCCTCCCTCTCGGCGGGCGCGCCGGAGGCTTGGGGCTGGGGTTGGGCCGCGGCCTTGGTGGGCACGAACGCGTCGGCCTCTTTGACTTGGGGCGCCGGTGCCGGGCCGCCCTCGTACGTCGCCCTGTCTCCGCCGGTATAGACCGGCTCCATCGTAACGGAACCTACACTTGTGAGCGTCATAACAGCCTCCTTTGCCTTTATTGGCGTCACATCCCACTACTGTCTATTGTACTTATCGGCTTTTTGAATTACCGACTTTAGTCTTTTTTATATTATATTTAATCCATGACGCAGACTACAGACACCCCTATCTACGGAATCCACCCGGTTGAGGAGCTCCTCGCCGCCCGCCGTCAGGACGTCGAGCACGTTTACTTTGACAAGGAGAAGCGGAGCCAGGCGCTCTTCGAGCTTCTCCGTATCTGCCGGCGCGAGCGGATGTCTTACAACCTGGTGCCGGAGTCGAAGCTAGACGCCTTGGCCGGGACGCGGCGGCATCAGGGGGTCGTGGCGTTTTGCAGCGTGCGGCCTTACGACGGGGCGGAGGCCGTCGACAAGATCGTTTCGGAGAAAGCCGCGCCGCTCTTCTTGGTCGCGGCGTCCATAGAGGATCCGGGGAACTTGGGTGCGATCATCCGCTCCTGCGTCTGTCTAGGCGCGGATGCGTTGCTGCTGGAGCGGAAGAACACCGTCCCCTTGAACGCGGCGGTGGCAAAGAGTTCGGCGGGGATGTTCGAGCATCTGTGCATCGCCAAGCCACGAAATCTGGAGGGATTGATCTCCGATCTGGCGGGCGGCAAGGGTTTTTCCGTGGTCGGGGCGGCGGTGGAGGGCGGCGTTGATCCGGGAAGTTACGATTTCAGTGGGCCGACGATTTTGGTAACCGGCGGCGAGCACCGCGGGATCCCGCCTTACCTTCAAAAGCAGTGCAACGCGACGGTGACGATACCGATGAATCCGAAGGGTCAGTCGTTAAACGCTTCGGTGGCGGCGGCGGTGCTGCTGTATGAGGTTGCTAGGCAGAGGAAACATTGTCTGAATTAGGATTTTTAGGATTAAAAAACAGATTATAGGATTTAACGTCAAAATCAACGTCAACACATAAAAGACGGGGGTTTTAATCCTAAAATCCTTTAAATCCTACAACTTGTTTATCTCGGCGAAGCCAAATCCTAATTCAGACATTCTTCCTAATTTCTATTTTAAATTAAACAGATTATCAATGCTGTCCGCAACATCGTCCCCTGTAATGCCCTGATGCTCGTTGTTTGCCGGCGCCGTTTGCGGCGGTTCCGGTGATTCCGGCGGTTGTGGCGGCAGCGGCACTGAGAGCGGCGTTTGAACGGAGGGCAGCTGGCCGGAGGCGGCCATCGCGTTCAGGATCGCGCTTCGGTCTATGGAGCTCGTTTCGGTGAGATCGTGGTCGGAGGCTTGCCGGTTCGGCGGCGTCTGGGAGGCGGGTTCGAATTGTTCGAAGGCGGCCTCAAACTCTTCTATGGATTCGCCGCCAGACCATTCGGAGTCGCTTGCCTGTACCGGCGCCGGGGGCGGCATGACCGGGGGCGGAGGCGGAGGCGCGAAAATCGGGGCGGGAGCGGGATTGTAATTAAACGTTACGCTCATATCCTCCGGGGACTCGCCTAGCACCAGCTCCTCCTCCCTAACGGGGGCGCCTTGGGGCGCTCCGTACAGAGTCGCCGTCTCTTGGGGGGTGGGCGGGGCGAACGCCGGTTCGAAGTCATCTTCCGTATCGGCGGCAGGGGCTATAGGCGCCGGGGCGGCGGGCGGCTCGAAATCATCGGCCGTATCGGCAACGCTCGGCGCGGGCGGCGGGGGCGGTTCGAAATCATCAGACGTATCAACAGTTTCCGCTATAGGCGCGGGCGCGGACGGCGGCAACTCATAACTGCCGGCCGTATCGCTAACGCTCGGCTCAGGCGTCGGAGCCGGCGGGGGCGGAGGCTCGAATTCATCAGACACGCCGGCGGCGGATATAGGCGCCGGGGCGGGAAGCGGCTCATAGTAATGGGATGTATCAACAGCAACCGGCGCCGGGGCGGCGGGCGGATGTTCATATTTATTAGGCGTATCGGCAATAACCGGCTGAGGCGGCGGCGGTACGGATAACGGCGGTTCGTACATGGCGGATTTGTCGACGGCGCCCGGCATCGGCGGGGCGGGAAGATCATGCCCGTCAAGTTTGCGGCGCTCCGGGTTGTCTATCACGCGCAGGTAATCGCGAGCCTCCTGTTCGGCGTACTTCACGAAGTAGGCGTCGAGGATGTGCATATTGGTTCTGAGGATGCGCATCACGGCGTTTATCCGGTCGCCCAAGTGCTGGCGGAAAGCTTCCGGCGTGAGCGCGCCGCTCCTGAAATTCGTCTCTATGGCATCGGCCTCCGCGAGCGTCTCCCCTACCGAGGCCATGATCTGCTCCCTCTCGGCCTTCTGCGCATCTGCAGCGCGCCGTCTGCCGAGGACGATAACCGCCCACACGACGGACGCAACGGCGCCGCCTGCCAAAAAGCCGACCAAAAGCATCCCTGTGCCACCGCCCATTTAAATCCCTCTCTTTGCAGACGTCCGTACTAATAAGATAATATAAATTAATTCGTGCGGCAATGTCAAAATCTTAAAAATTCTTTCAATCGTCGAAGAACCCGCGCCGCGTGGCCGCTTCGTACACCCTGCAGTACTTAGAGACGGCCGCGTTCCATGAAAAGTCACGCAGGCTGTCCATGCAGTTCACCATCATCCGCCCGTAGCGCACCCTGTCGGCGAATATATCCGCCGCCACGGAGAGCGCCCCGAAAGCCTCCTTGACCATGGACTGGTAGAGCGGCACCCTTATCCGCTGGTCAACGGGGACGTTCAGTATGTCGCGCCACCCCTCGCACGCCTGAGCCTCGCTCTCCACGGACTCGCGGTACAAGAGCCCGGTCGCCGCGCCGACCGCCCCGGCGCCGCCGCCCGAGAGCGGCCTCACCTGGACGGTAAGCCCGCCCGTAGCCCGCGCCACCACCGGCGTACCGTACATAAAGCCCTCCGTCGCCGCCCCGAACGGCTCGTAGAACGAGGGCATCAGCAAAAACGAACTCCCCAAAACGGATGCGACGTAATCACCCTCCGTTATCCTAAACGGCCATATCACGATATCTCCAGGTCTCTCTTGAGCTATCTCGCGGAAAAAAGCCAGCTCTCTGGAGTGGCGCGCGCCGTCGGCGCTGCTGGGGCAGAATATCAGGGCGGCTTTGCCGGCGGGAAAGCACTGAATGGCGTGAAAGATCACGTCAAAGCCTTTTTGCATCAAGTCGAGGCGGCCGGACATGAAAAATATCGGTCTGGCATTGACGGCGGTACCGGTATCCGTACCGACGTCCGTATCAATAGACTTATTAACGCCCGTATTAATACCCGCATTGATACCGCTATTAATACTTTTATCCGCAGATTTGCCGGCAGCAATCGCCTCCGTTAATCCACCTATCACCCCATCCCTCTCCGCCATGACCCCGACCGTCCGCAGCATCGCCTCTCTGAACCGCCTCTTTTCGGCGAGTATCTTGTCGTAGACGCCCTGCCGCGCGTGGGAGAGCGCGGTGTACGTGTAGCGCAGGTGCGGCTTTCCGAACATTCCGTTTTCCACGCCTATGGGCGGGTTTTCCGAGAACTCCCCTTGCAGGTGGTTCGTGAAGATGGTGCGCTGCAGCGGGTCCGCGCGCAGTTCGGCCGCGAAGGGCGCGCTGACCGTCGTGAGCGGGCCGTCCAGAAGCGGTATCACGCATTTAAGCACTGTGTCGCCCGGTATCTTGTCGCCGAAGAACTTTCTCTTTCTGTCCGCGTCTATGCCGCTGTCGAAGGAGTTGTGCAGCGTGAGGATCGTCCGGGCGTTTTCGAGCCGCCCGTCAAGCACGGCGATTTTCGAGGTCAGCGCGACGGGCGCGGTCTCCCAATCGTTGGCGTGGAAGAGCACGTCGCGGCCTATGCCGAGTTTGCTCAGGACGAACGGGACGGCGGCGCAGAAGGCGAGCGAGTCGTCGAGTATCTCGTTGCTGTCGGAGTAGGAGTACGGGTTGACCGCCGCCGTGAAGCGCCCCTCCACGGCGACGAAGTAGGTAGGCACCGGGGCGCCGACGTGGCTGTAGCAGCTGACGACGCCCGCGTACGAGGAGGCTTTGAACTCTTGTTTGGGCAGGGCGGGTTCGAGCGTTCCGTCCGCGAGGGCCTCCTTAACCCTAGGGATGTTGGCGAAGAGCGGCGTGAGGACGGTAACGTCTTCGCCGGCAAGATTCAGGCAAACCGGCAGTATCCGCACCACGGCGGCCAGTCCGCCGAGGGGGGCGAAACCGTTCTCAAAGGTTAAAAAGGCTACCTTGCGGGAATCCGGGTCAAAGCCGCGCTCGCGGGCGGTCAGGGAATCAAGCCCGGTCCGCCCGAACGCCGTCAGAAAACCGCGCGGCACCGGCTGCCAAGCGTCGACTTTGACGGTAAACTGCGCGTCGCGAATGTTGTATCGGGGGGGGCGTTTGGGTTTCATCATTACAAATATATATTATGGTATCCCTGAATTAAATTCAAATACCTAAATTCAGCCTGCCTCGGCGTCCGGTATTAAAGATAATCCCGCTTTCCCCGATAAATGTGATAGGGAAACCTGTCGCCGGCTGGCAAAAAGCACCTGATACGGGGAAGCGTGGATATGCGTATCAACAATAACATATCGGCTATCAACACCCACCGCCAGATGGGCATCCACGTCGCGGAGGTCGCCAAGTCTATGGAGAAGCTCTCGAGCGGCTACCGTATAAACCGCGCCGGAGACGACGCCGCCGGGCTGGCGATTTCCGAGAAGATGAGGGCGCAGATCCGCGGCTTGACCATGGCCTCCAAGAACGCCCAAGACGCCATCTCCATGATACAGACCGCCGAAGGCGCGCTCGCCGAGGACCACTCAATCCTCCAGAGGATCCGCGAACTCGCCGTGCAGTCGGCGAACGACACGAACACCGACTCCGACAGGGCTGAACTGCAAGCCGAGGTCAAGCAGCTGCTGGCCGAGATCAACCGCATAGGCAATACGACCGAGTTCAACACGAAGAAACTGCTTGAGGGCAGCGCGAAGGGCGTTTCGGACGAGATTAAGGGGACGTCGCGCGTTAACAACAACAGCAATTTGGTACTGGACAATTCAAAGATCGCTAAGATGGGCGAGGCCGTAGCCGGCGACAAGAGTTGGGCGTTCGACGGGGCTTACTCGCTTGTCAGAACGGGAAAACAGAAAGAGGGAGAGTTCAACGCGGATGATTTTATGCTTGTAGGGCCTAACGGGGCGCAGTACAAGTTCGCGACGCTGGCCGAAGGCGGTGCCGACGCAGGCGTTTCCGTTCCCGGCGTTATTATTTTCGCGGAAAAAAACATCGGCGCGGGAGACGCATACATACAGTTTTCCTCCAACGCCGGAGCCGCTCTCGCCGCCGACTATAAGAACATGGCGGTAGGCGACATGATAACGTTCATCTTCTCACGCTATCAGGCCCCGTCGTCAAATTTAGCCGATTCGTTTATGGTGCAAATCGGCGCCAACAGCGGTCAGACGGCTTTCATTTCGATAGGCGATATGCGCGCTCAAGCGATCGGCGTGGCAGATATAGACATCAGCACGAAGTGGGGCGCCGCGACGGCCATTGAGACGGTGGACAACGCCATACAATCGGTTTCTCACCAGCGCAGTTATCTCGGCGCAGTCCAAAACCGTCTGGAACACACTATCAGAAGCCTGGACACGGCGATAGAGAACTTGCAAGCCGCCGAGAGCCGTATTCGCGACGTCGATATGGCTAAGGAGATCATGGAGTTCACGAAACAAAATATCTTGCTGCAAGTGTCGCAGGCTATGCTGGCTCAAGCGAATTCGCAACCTAAGAGCGTGCTGGCATTGTTGAGGAACTTATAGAACAGCGTTATTGGGGGTTAATACGCTTTTTCTCGGTATTCTTTGGAGTTTTGGCGAAGCGACTGGGAAGATTTTGCCTACGGTGCGGAAATCACAAAAAAAATTAACTTTTTTATTTTTAGTATTGATATTCTATGTCCCATATACTATATTTATGTACATTGTATGTGGCGGGATGATATTGAGGAGAGCCATTTGCTAGTTCGGGTTGGTGCTGGTTGCATGGCCAGCTTCCACCATGTTTTATACTCTAAAGCGGAGGATAATATTATGACAGAAATGGTTTTAGATGTTAAAACGTTACCGGAGAATATTTTTTCAAAAATTACTACACAGAAAGTAAAGGTCTACGAAGAAAATGGAACCATAACGTTAACGCCATTTTCTGAAGAGAAACCTCGTTTTGATCATTTAATCGGAATATTCTCGGACGGAAGAATATCCATCGATGACTTTTTGGCGGAGAAACAACGGGAGAGAGAACTTGAAATATGAACGATCTATTTGTTTTTGATGCTTGTTCGTTAATAGCCCTGTTATCAAATGAAGATGGGGCTGATGTTGTAAAGAACTTGTTGCAAAAAGCAACAATTGGCGAGATAAATGTTTTAGAGAAAAAGAACAAATAAAGGGCGTCCATAGGTTCAGGCCGCCTTTCGGTCTGGGGGTGACGGGTTCTGAAAGACTACGGCGCGGCGTCCCATCCCGCCGCCCTGCCCGTAATATATATTATTAAGTACAAAAATGTTGACTTTTTACGCAATTTAAAGTATCTTTATACTAAAAGGAGGCCAAAGCCATGATCACCGCAGAATTGGAAGCCAAACCCGCCGTTGACGATCTTGACGGCATTGACGGCGTACCGGAGGACGAGTCGGAGGACGATTACGAGTACGTATACCCGCAGGAGTTACTCGATAAGTGGGCCAAAGGTTTCGACGACATGGAATTGCAGATTGCGAGGGGCGAACTTAAACCGCAGACGGTTGAGGAGTTTGCGGCGGAAATGGGAGTTGACTTGGATTAGTTATGTATAAATTACA
>Ga0268262_10002057_pt1 | contig 23728 bp, 20 predicted proteins | sample TergutNc150P3_FD_190354 | JGI IMG/M metagenome (GOLD analysis project Ga0268262, IMG submission 190354) | Nasutitermes corniger P3 segment gut microbial community from laboratory colony in Florida, USA - Nc150 P3 (SPAdes) (version 2) | ecosystem: Host-associated > Arthropoda: Insects >...
TTTCCAACATGAGCCATGAAATGCGCACGCCGCTGAACGCGATAATCGGCATGACGATGATAGGCAGGAACGCGGCGACCATAGAGCGCAAAGATTACGCGCTGGGTAAAATTGACGACGCTTCAACCCACCTGCTCGGCGTCATTAACGACGTGCTTGATATGTCAAAAATTGAGGCGAATATGCTGGAATTGTCGCCCATTGAGTTTAATTTTGAAAGAATGCTGCAAAAGGTAGTCGCGGTAGTCAATTTCCGCGTGGATGAAAAGCGGCAAAAACTTACCGTGCGCATTGACAAGGAAATTCCCCCAACCCTGATCACCGATGACCAGCGGCTTGCCCAGGTCATTGCCAATCTTTTGAGTAACGCGGTTAAATTTACGCCCGAAGAGGGCCTTATCACTCTTGACGCGCGGTTTTTGGGAGAAGAAAACGGCCTGTGCTCCATTCAGGTTTCAGTCAGCGACACGGGGATTGGCATAAGTCCCGAACAGCAAAAACGCCTGTTCAGTTCTTTTCAGCAGGCGGAAAGCAGCATAACGCGCAAGTACGGAGGCACGGGGCTGGGCCTGGCGATTTCCAAAAGCATTGTGGAAATGATGGGCGGATCAATAAAGGTTCAGTCCGAGTCAGGAAAAGGCTCAACTTTTATCGTTACGATTCAGGTACGGCGCGGTACGGAAGAAAAACAGGGGCTTTCTGTTTCGGATGTTAATTTGAGCGATGTCCGTGTCATGGCAATAGATGACGACCCGGATATTCTGGAGTATATCAAGGAAGTCACGCGGGGATTGGGCGTACATTGCGACACTGCCCTGAACGGAGAAGAGGCGCTCAGGCTTGTAGACAGCGGCGGCGCTTATCATATTTATTTTACGGACTGGAAAATGCCCGGCATGGACGGCATACAACTGGCGCGTGAACTGAAAGCGCGCTCGTCCGCCAACGCGGATTCCTTTGTGATAATGATTTCCGCCGCCGAATTGAACACCGCCGAGGGAGAGGCGAAAGAAGCGGGCGTTGACCGCTTCCTGTCCAAGCCGCTGTTCCCGTCGGCCATCGCGGCGGCCATAAGCGAATCTTTGGGCGTAAACCGGCAGCAGGCGCAAAAAACGCGGGCGGATATCGAAGGCATCTTTGAGGGACGGCGCGTGCTTCTGGCGGAAGATGTGGAGATTAACCGCGAAATTGTCAAAACCTTGCTTGAACCGACGCGCGTAGAAATAGACAGCGCGGAAAACGGCGTAGAAGCCGTGCGTATGTTTACCGAAAGCCCGAATAAGTATAATATGATCTTCATGGACGTGCAGATGCCTGAAATGGACGGTTATGAGGCGACGCGGCGTATCCGCGCCATTGAAGCGGGGTTACTGTCGGAACACCCGCGAAAAGTTCCCATAATCGCCATGACCGCCAATGTGTTTCGGGAAGATATTGAAAAGTGTCTTGAATCCGGTATGGACAACCATGTCGGAAAACCCCTGGACTTTGAAGAGGTTTTGGACAAACTGCGCGCCTATTTAAGGTAAAAAATGCGTAAACTGTATACCTACCCCTGGCTCATTGTAGCCGCAACTGCCATTATTACCGTGTTTTTCGCTTTTCAACTGCCCCATGCCGAACTGGAGAACAACAACCTCCGCTTTGTGCCGCTGGATGATCCGGCGCTCAATACTTCCCAATGGATAGACCGCACCTTCGGCAGTTCGTTTTTTATTTTGGTCGGACTGGAGCGGCAATACGGCACGGTCTTTGACCGCGAGTTTCTGGAACGCGTACGGGAATATACACAGGCCATTCAGGAAATATCCGTGGTCAGGGAAGTCAGTTCCCTGCTCAGCGCCGATTACATCACTTCCGACGGCGACGCCATTGTCGTAGAAAAACTGGTCGGCGATGATTTTACCGGCTCGCCGGAAGAAATTGCCGAACTGAAACGCCGCCTGCTTTCCTGGGATATGTATGAACGGGCGCTGTTTTCCGATGATTTTACCGCGACGCAGATATTAATTCCGCTGACCATACAGGCGGATGAAGCGGCGTCGAAAAAAATAAACCACCAATTTATTCAGATCAGGGATCTCGCGCGGGAAACTTTTGGCGACATTGCCGAGGTGTATGTCACCGGAATGCCGGTAATTGTCGCCACCGTCAATGAGGCGATGAACACCGACCTTAAACTGCTTGTCCCTCTGGTAGTGCTGGTGGTGCTGGTAGTGCTGTTTTTCTCATTCCGGGGACTGACGCCGGTGGTACTGCCCCTGCTCACGGTATTGATCGCCACGGTCTGGTCGGTGGGGGCGATGCCGCTTTTCGGCATAAAACTTTCGGTAATTTCCACCGTACTGCCGGTTATCCTCGTGGCGGTGGGAAGCGCCTACGGCATTCACGTTGTTACCCATTATCTGAATGAACGCGGCGCGGCGCGGCTTAGCCGTGACGAACACCGGGAACTGGTTCTCGCGGTAGTGATGAAGATACGCAAGCCCGTATTTCTCGCCGCCCTGACGACGTTTGTCGCTTTTGTGTCTTTTTGTTTTACGCCGGTTGTGCCGTGCAGGGAATTCGGTTGTTTCGCGAGCTTCGGCGTAGCGGCGGCCTTTGCCGTAGCCATTACCTTTATTCCCGCCATGCTTATTATCAGGGGGCCCCGTAAAGAAAAAAAATACGCGGACCCGGAAAACGACCGGCAAGGCACAAGCGTTTTTATCGCCGACAATCTGGTGAGCATTGCCCGGCATAAAAAGACGATTTTTTTCTGCGCGATTCTGGTGAGCGTTGTTTCGATTTATGGGCTTTCAAAACTGGTTATCGACAATATCATGGTGGAATATTTTAGAACCGACACGGACATTTACCGTTCGGACGCTTTTATCCGGCGGCAGTTCGGCGGTTCCAAAGTGATCAGTATCGTAATTGAAGCGGACAGCCCGGACATTATTCTGCGGCCCGATACCCTTGCCGCCATGGACGGGCTTTCGGATTATATGCAGCGCAAGGTTCCCCATGTGGGCAAGGTGATGGGCTTTACCGATTTGATCAAACGGATCAATCAGGTGTTCAATGCCGATGAAAGCCCTGAGGGGCTGCGGCCTGCGCGCGCGACCGCGCCGGCGGACGCGCCAGCAGGCGGTGGCTTTGGTTTCGGCTTTGATGATTCAGCGGATGACTTCGGCTTCGGCAATTTCGCTTTTGATGATTCTCCGGCGGACTTTCCGCTTGATAATTCTTCCCTGGCGGAACCGGGCAAAAAAACCTTCACCCAGGATGAACTGATTGCCCTGTTTGACCGGGCGGGCAACGCGTCACGCGGCATGAGCGCCGGCGATCTTATCCGGGAACTGAAACGGCAGGTCAATTACGAAGGCGCTTCCTATTATGAGATTCCCCTGAACCCCCAACGCTACGGCAGGGAAAACCCCGCTGAACTGCGGCGCTTGATTGCCAGTTATCTGGTTCTCCTGTCGGGGAACATCAGCTCCTACGCCAACGATCCCCTGGAACCGACCGCGATCAAGGCGACGGTGCAGCTCCGCACGCTGGGAATGCGCGACAGCCACGCGATTTTCCGCGAGATAGAAAAATACGCCGCGGCGAATTTTCCTGAAGATGTCAAAGTAACCCTCGGCGGCTCAACAATGGTAGAAGATTCCCTGAACAGTCTGGTAGTACAGTCCCAGCTTGTCTCGGTGCTTTTTTCAATCATCTGCGTTTTTATCATCATAACCCTTTCAAACAAATCGCTCGCCGCCGGCTGTATCGGCATCGCCCCGCTGTCAATTTCGGTGTTGATCAACTTTGCCGTCATGGGTTTCGCGGGGATTAAACTCAACCTGGGCACTTCAATGGTTGCCAGCGTTTCCGTAGGCGTGGGAATCGATTACACGATTCACTGCCTTGAGGCGTACAAACGGGAGTACCGGGCCTCAAACGGTACGGGCGATTTCCTCTGGCGTACCTTTATCAGTTCCGGCAAAGCGATCATCATTAACGCGGTATCCGTGGGCGCGGGCTTCGCCGTGCTCTTTTTCTCCCGCTTCAACATGCTTGCCGATCTGGGGCTCCTCATCGCCATTACCATGTTTTCCAGCGCCCTAATCAGCCTGACCGTCCTGCCCGCCATGCTCGCCGTGTTCAAGCCGAAATTTGTGACCGGATAGGGAAAAATACCGCCTTTTCATTGGGACATAATCTGTTTATAATAAAACCATGAAAAACAGAATAATATTCTATACCCTGCTGGCGGGGGCGGCTTTTGCCCTGTACGCGCAGGATGCCGAGGCGATTGTCCGTTCCTCGCGGGACCGGATCAAGGCCGATACGGTTTCTACCCGGTCCAGAATGGTGCTTCAGGCAAAGGCCGGTTCTGTTACCGAACGGCAGCTCGACCAGTATTCAAAGGACGGCCCCAAAGGCAAACGCGCCGTGATTGTGTTTCAGAAGCCGGACACGGTGGCGGGAACCCGTTTCCTTACCATGGAAAATCCGGACGGCGCGGATGACCGCTGGATATTTCTCCCCGGTCAGAGCAAAGTGCGGCGGATAGCCGCGTCGGATGGTTCCGGCAGTTTTGTGGGAACGGATTTTTCCTTCGATGACATTTCTTCGGCAAGCAGAAACGCCGCCCTTGACAACCACACCCTGCTCCGCGAAGAAGAATTGAACGGCAGCGCCTGTTATGTGATTCAGTCAACGCCCAAAGACAGTTCCTATCAATATTCAAAGATGATCCAGTGGATTGTCAAAGATACCAAAATTACGGTGAAAATTGAACTGTACGACAAAAAAAACACGCTGGTAAAAGTCGCCGAAATGTCCGGCCTGAAAGAAGTACAGGGGCGGCTTATCACCACCGTTACCAAAATGACCACGCTCGCGGCGGGAACTTCCACGACCATTTATATGGATATTATCGAGTACGACAAGAACATCCCCGAAGGAGTCTTTACGACCGCTTTTCTTGAAACGGGAAGGTATCGTTAGGAGAATAGCAGAATCATGAAAAACAGAATTATATTTTATACCCTGCTGGCAGGGGCGGCGCTTGCCCTTTACGCGCAGACTTTTGGTTTTGAGTCTGATGAAGATGTCAGGGAGGAGGCTTCCGGGTCTTCCGTTACGGTGAAAAAAGGCGGTGAAATTGCCGTGGAATTTTCGCCGTACACCCATGATATTGAAAAACAGGCCATCCCTTTCAAGGATATGGTTTCCGGCGCGTTCAACATCAAGGCGACGGGCGAGAATATTGAAGCCTATGCCGCTTTTAACTTCAATGCCGACTCCCTCAGCGAACTGTGGGACGGAAGTTCCCGTTTAAAAGATCTAACCTACACCCCCCTGATCATGGACGAGGCTTTTTTACGGGGCTATATCGGCCCGGTTACCATTGAGGCCGGCCTGCGTAAACTTACCTGGGGCAAGGCGGACAGCCTCGGCCCGCTGGACGTAATCAATCCCCTGGATTATACCGACCTGCGTAACCTGACCGACATACAGGCGGTTAAAATTGCCCGCCCCCTGTTTCATGTTTCATGGGACATGGACGGCTTTTCAAAAATTGAAGGGGTTTTTATCCCCAATTTTACCGGCCACCGTTTTGCCGAGGAAGGCCGCTGGGTGCCCGCGCGATACGCGACCATGAGAGAAACCGCCGCGGCGGGGATATTTGGTCGGGCATTGCAAAGATACCCTTCGGCTGCCCCGCTTATACAAACTATGTACCCGCGAGTCGCCGCCGGTTTTTCCGGTATGCCGCTGGAATCCGAGGATATGTCAACACTTGAATCTTTTCAAAGCGGCCTGCGCTTTACCACTACCGTAGGCCCTGCCGACATCGGCGTTCAGTATTTTTACGGGAACCTGTTCCGGCCTGATTTTTCCATTGCCGGCGTTGATGTTTTTCTTACTGACTTGGTTACTAATTATAATCCTTATGATCCTTTATATCATGGCAAGCCCTATTTATTATCCCCCCAGCTTAAATACAACCGCTACCACCAGTTCGGTCTTGATTACGCCCAGGTGCTTTTCACCCTTAATGTACGTTCCGAGGTTGCCATTCATTTGACCGAAGACAGGCAGGGCGATGACGGGTCGGTACGCAACCCCTTTATCGGCTGGTCGCTCGGTTTTGATCGGGACCTTTTCTGGGGTATCAATATCAATATCCAGTGCAATGAAACGGTCCGCCTGTTTAACGACAGGGTAGGGGACAACCCCGTTCTGGACTGCGAAGCCGGCACCGATGCCACCGCTACACGGTTTACCCTGCGGCTTTCCAAAAAATTCTTCCGGGATGAACTGGAAAGTAAAGTAACCTGCATCTGGAATGTCGAAGATTCGGACGGTTATATCATTCCCGCCCTTACCTGGACGATTGGCCACATGAGCGCCGAACTTTCCGCCGGCATCTTTACCGGAAAGGAAAGCGGAGAGTTGGGCCAGTATTGGGAAAATTCTTTTGCCAGGGCGGGCCTGAAATTCTCGTTTTAGTTAAATGCCGTACTGTAGTTTTTTCATCTCAGCTTTCTCCAGCGTGTCTTTTATTCTGCTGAGTAAAACTGACGGTTTGCAGGGTTTTGTAAGGTAATCAAACGCTCCAAGCTCATACGCTTTTTCTTTCGCGTTATCCTCATCCAATGACGAGAAGAACATTATCGGGGTGAATTTTAAAGCCGCGATATCATTGATTTTATCGAATACCGCCCAGCCGTCCATCTCGGGCATAAGAATATCAAGCAGTATTAAATCCGGGATAGTCTTGCCGGTTCCCAGAAATTCCAGCGCTTCTTTTCCTGACTTTACCTTAAAAACTTCATATTGGTCTTTTAATGACGCTTCAGTGACTGAAAGATGCATCTCATCATCATCAACCATAAGAACGCTTTTACGTGAAATAATATCTTCAGCCATGCTATACTCCTCATTACCCCAAAACACCACGTAAAGCCTATGTGTATACTATGAATGCTTATTATAAACCTATAACGCGTGTATGTCAATAGCCCCGCCCCTTGCCGGACTTTCGCGTACCTGAGTCTTATCTTTAGCTGTAAACCCCCGCTTTCTAATGCCGATAATGAAACTGGAGGCCTAACTTGATTAGAGGATGGTATACCGGAGCCAGCGGAATGCGGGCGCAGCAGTGGCGGCTTGACGCCGTATCGAACAATCTGGCGAATGTGGCTACCGATGGCTATAAGCGGGATGTGGCGGCTTTTAAAGCCTTCCCGGAAATGCTTATCAGCCGGCAGGATGACGACGGGGTTTATCAGCACCCCTTTGGATCGGGCGACGCGGCCCCGATTGTGGGAAAGATGGGCACCGGGGTCGAATTAAACGAGCTCTTTACCGTTTTTGAACAGGCGGCAATCAAGGAAACTTCCAACGATTTTGACATTGCCCTGGACGGAAAAGGCTTTTTCAGCGTCGCGACCCCCTGGGGCGAGCGATATACCCGCAACGGTTCGTTCCAACTGGGCAAAGAAGGCATTCTGGAAACCAAAGAAGGCTACCCGGTGCTGGGCGAAAACGGCATCCTCAGGGTAAAAGCCAATAACTTTCAGGTTGACAAGGACGGCAGGATATACATAAACGCCGCCCTGGACAACGATCCCAATGTCATGGTCAGTAAACAGAGCAATACCTGGGAAGATGTCCAGCTTCTTGACACCCTTAAACTGGTTGAATTTGACCTTGACCGCTACCTTGAAAAGCAGGGTTCCAGCCTGTACCGCGAAAGCGATACTTCCGGCCCCGCCAGAGTGATTGGCGAAGGCAGGCGGCCCAAAGTTTTCCAGGGTTTTGTTGAGGCGTCCAATGTTAATCCCGTCACGGAAATGATTGAAATGATCGAGGTAAACCGTTCTTACGAGGCAAATCAAAAGATCATTCAGGTTGAAGAAGCGGCCCTGGGCACGCTCATAAATCAGGTAGCAAAGTTCTCATAAGAACCAATATAGAGGAGTATTATCATGGTTAGAAGTTTATGGACCGCCGCGGCCGGCATGATAGGCCAGCAGGCCAATGTTGATACGATTTCCAACAACCTTGCCAACGTGAACACGCACGGCTATAAAAAACAGCGGGCCGATTTTGAGGATTTGATTTACCAAACCGTCAAAGTCGCCGGAACCCCCGCCACCGAGGACACGGTCGTTCCTGTTGGGGTGCAAATGGGCCACGGCGTAAAGCTCGCCGACACCCAGCGGGTTTTCGCGCAGGGCAGCCTGCAAGCCACCGACGTAAGCACCGACGTGGCAATAGCCGGCGACGGCTTTTTCAGGATTCAAATGTACGACGGCTCCTGGGCCTATACCCGCAACGGCAACTTCAAGGTTGACTCCAACGGCCGCATGGTGACGAGTAACGGTTATTGGCTGCAACCCGACATTGTAATGCCCGCGGACTTTCTTCCTGACAGAATAACCATTACCCAGGACGGCAGGGTATCGGTCATAGTGCCCCAGATCAGCGAAAATGATCCGGTTGATGTAGGCCGCATTGAGCTGTACCGTTTTGCCAACCCCGTGGGCCTTACCGCGGTGGGGGAAAACCTGTTCAAGATAACAGCGGCTTCCGGCGATCCTATCCCCGGCAGGCCCGGTTTTGAAGGCATGGGTACGCTTCAGCATAAATATCTGGAAATGTCCAATGTCAATGTAGCGCAGGAAATGGTCAACATGATTATAGCCCAGCGCGCGTACGAATTTAATTCCAAGGCGATTCAAACCAGCGACAATATGCTGGGAACAGCGACAACGCTGAAACGGTAGGAAAGCAAATAACAGGTAACAAATAACAGGTAACAAAGGGAAGAGGGAAAGATATGGATGTGAATAGTTTGGGCGCGGCGTATGTTAATGATTATCGCATGATTGGCAATATGCTTAACCGTGAAAAAAACATGGTGGATGATATAGGGGATTTTGTAGAAATACTTGAAAGGGCCGCCGTGTCAAAAACCGCCGAACCCCGTTCCCCGAAACCCGCTCCCCAATTCACGCCCCCCAAAAACGTTACCGTCGACAAGACCGATAAGCTGTACGAGCAGTGCGTTGAACTGGAAATTTTCCTGGTCAAAACATTGATCAGCAGCATGAGGAACACCGTACAAAAATCCGGCTTAATCAACGAAGGTTTTGCCGGAAAAATGTACGAAGATATGTTATACGATGAATACGCGCGCGAATACACCAAAAACGCCAACTTCGGCCTGGCTGAACTTGCCTATCTGGAACTGTCGGGGCAGCGCGGCGCGAAGTTTAGTCCTGTAGATTAGGTAAATCAATCAACCTTGAATTTGGAAACTTCTCCTGAAAGCTCGTTGCTGACATGTTGATTTTCCACGCTCATATCATTCACGTTGTTGATCGCCGTGATAATTTTATCCGCGCTGTTCGCTATTTCGCTCATGTCATTTTCAATTCCGTGGGTAATTGTTTCCAACTGGCGGCTTTTTTCGGCAATCTCATTCCCTTCGGCGGACATCTCTTCTGAACCTTTTTTTACCAGACCGGTAAGTTCATTAAGATTCCCTATAGAACCCAATATTTCCTTGCCGCCAATTTCCTGTTCTTCCATGGCGTTACGGATATGGTTTTCCTGTTCGGAGACCGTTTGAACACACTGATCAATAAGGGCAAACCGGTTCAAAACTTCCTGGGTAGACGCGGTAATGGTATCAATGGCGGCTTTGATATGTTTGAGCATATTGGTGGTGTTTTTCGCCTGCTGGCTTGATGATTCGGCGAGTTTCCGTATCTCGCCGGCGACAACCGCGAAACCTTTGCCGGCCTCTCCGGCGTGGGCCGCTTCTATGGCGGCGTTCATGGATAGCAGGCTGGTTTGACTCGCGATATCTTCCATCATCGCGTTGATTTCCATCAGCCCTTCGGAATCTTTCGCGATTTGCTCAACGTCGCGGGAAACCGCGGTTAAACTGGCTTTTCCCGCTTCAGACGCGTCGGTAAGCGCGGTTACATTTTCAGCGTTTTTGACAAGAGTTTGAACTACCGAATGAATGTTGACAAACATTTCCTCAATGGCGGAAGAAGAAGATGATACGCTTTTCGCCTGATCCTTGATGTATCCGTTCAATTTCTCAATGGTTCCCATAATGACATTCATGGCCCCGCCGCTTTCCGTTATGTTTGAACCCTGGACATCCATGTGTTTCTTCATATTCTGAATTTTCGTCATGATATTATTGGTGGCAAGGGATGTTTCCGTCATGTGCTCGGTAAGATTATTGCTTATTTTTTGAAGCGATAGAGACTTATCCCTGATTACTTTCACCAGACTATCAATGGAATCGAAAGTCTGATTGAAAATGCCCGACATGTGGCCGATTTCGTCTCTTGATTTAATGGCAAGCCGGCGGGTCAGATCGCCTCCCAGGTTATTCAGAAAATTGATGGTGTAATTGATGGGACTGGTAATGGAAAACCGGATTGCCAAACTCAAAATTATCGCGATGGCAATGACGATAAAAGCAACGGTAAAAAGCATCTTGGTATCGCGCTGAATGGTCATGTTGGCCAGTTTTTCGATCTTCAGGTACTTATCCGTGGCCCCATTAACAACCTGATCCACGCTTTTACGATGCGTTGTATAGAGGGTTTTCAGATCGCCCTGCGCGAGTTTTTTGGCGGTTTCACGGTCGCCTCTTTGCAGGGCGGGGATAAACTGTTTGGATACAATGTCAAAAAACCGGACTGCCGGGTCGTAAGCCCCTATCAGCATGGCATCCCGTAACGCCCCCGGTTCCAGCAGAGACTCATTTATCCAAAACTGGTGGCGATCATTGTAATCAGACTCAAGCCGCTTGAGTTCCTTGAAGAAATAATCCATCCGGGCAGGGTCGGTTTCATCAACCACCTGCAAAACATCCAGGTATGATTCGATAATGTACCCCGGCGGCGGCAGCACGTCGGCAATCAAGTCCTTGCTCATTACAATCTGGTTGTAAAGGTTTCCGTGAATACGCAGCGTATTCAGAGTTGAATACGAAAGCATGCCAAAAATCGTATAACCGGCTACAAGGACAAACAGCAATACTATGAGCTTCTTGCCAATACTCGCGTCTTTAAATAAATTCACCTCTTTTAATCTCCTGAATCATCTGAAAAAGTAAGAAAAGTCGTTAGTTATACATATACAAATTCTTATATTTTGTCAAGCGTTGTTCGGATGAAATTACCAAGTGATAATATAGGTGCAGCTTTCCGCGCCGTTGGAACGGCATTCTCTGGAATTATCATGGGTAACTTCCGCGTTGGGCTGAAATTTACGCGCCATAGCGGTTATAATTCCCCGGTCAAACGCGCAAGGATAGGGGTTACGGCATACGCTGATAATCCGATTTTTTCCGGAAGGATCCCGCTCGTAACCATAATGCCCGATCCCTTCAGTCATTTCTCCGGTATTCATATTGAAAAGCGATTTATTATTTTTCCGGTGATTAAGGTGATAGGCAATATCAATCGCCTTAATCGCGGTGTCAATATCAACAACCCAGGGCGGAAACCGCGCGTTTTCAGGCACCGACAGGCCAATGTTGTAGAGAACTTTGTCACCCACCTGTTCCGCGATGTTTTTAAAGGCTTCAAGCCATGCTTCCTGGGGATACCAGCCGTCCATATCAATGCGCAGTTCCTTATTCACCACTGTTCCGATATTTACCTTGCTAAAGTAACGCCGGGAAAGATTGGTAAAATACCCCAGCCCTGTAATAACCGAATAAACCGTTGGTCCGTTTACTTCAACATTGGGTTCAAAAACTTTAAATTGCATGATCTATCCTCTAAAATGCTTCTGATATTTTCATTGTTTCATGAATATCTTTGATAACTTCTCTGGCCGTTGAGACATCGGCGGAAAAGCGTTGGGTTACCATTTCCACATCCTCAACGCTACCCATGAGATCATTGATAGCTTTGCTCATTTCGGCGGTCTCACCTTCCAAATCGCTGACGCTTTTGGGGATTATAGAACTTGACACGGTTATTTTTTCCGCCCCATCCCTGACTTTATGGGTAACTTCCTGAATCTGATGGGTGGCTTGTAAAATCTGGGTACTGCCTCCTATCTGTTCGTTCATAGCCTCCATGATTATTTGTTCCTGCTGGCGCGCCTGATCCACAAGAGCGGCAATTTTCTGAAACTCATTCTGCGACCGTCCGGTGAATGTTGTGGCGCTGCCTATCTCATTTTGAAGCCCACTGAGAATTTTACTGATGGATTTACCCTGCGAAGAGCAGCTCTCCGCCAGTTTTCTGATTTCATCAGCCACTACCGCAAACCCCTTACCATACTGACCGGCATGAGCCGCTTCTATCGCGGCGTTCATGGCAAGCAGATTGGTCTGCGCCGCTATGGTCTGAATCATTTTGCTGGCATCCTGTAAAACTTCTGAATTCGTTACCAGACTTTTCATGATTTCCATTACTTTTTGAATTCCCGACGTTCCTTCTCTTGAAGCGACAAGGAGGGTATCCATAACCTTGTTGTTCTCATCAAGGATGTTCGATACTGAGGTAATATTGGCGGTCATCTGTTCAACGGCGGAGGATGTCTGATCAACCGCCGTATTTTGTTTTTCAATCAGAGTATCAAGCTCATCAATGCTATGGTTCATCTGCTTTGTCTGTTTTAAAAGATCCGAGACCGAGATGACATGGTTAATCGCGCCGGAGATATAAGCAAGAAAAGACTTATCCATCTCGGTAGTTAACTTTACCGCCTCGTCTGATGGTTTTACCAACTCTATGATAGCATCTTGCAGAGATTTGAGTTTTTCAGGCATAGGATCTGTCCTTCCGGAAAATTCATTCTGAATTTTCACTTGAGCCGCGGGAGCGGCGACAGTTCTCTTTCTGAACAAGTCAGTAAACATAACTCACCTCCTTAAGGTATAAGTTATAGATAATAATTCCTAGTATGTCAATAGGTTATATAGGTTTTCTCATTTGAAACAAAAGGATTAACCAAGTAATACCATGTGTAAGGATATACTAATAACCATTTGAATATTTGTCAAGTAAATGACTTAAATTTTAGTACATGGAAGAAGCCGATTTAAGGCGAATTTTAAGCTCCAATATAAAGTACTACCGGAGCCTAAAGAGTTGGTCACAGGTAGTACTTGCGGAAAAAATAGGCATTTCTACCAATTTTTTGGCTGATATTGAGACGGGAAAAAGTTGGGTATCTTCTTTAACGCTGATAAAACTGGCAAATTGTTTCGGAATTCAGGTTTATGAATTGTTTAAATCCAAAGACGCGCCCAATGATGAAATAAAAGAGGCGGTTAAAAGCTTTGTCAGTGATATTTCTGTTACATTTGAGTATGCTTTGAACAAGATTTCCCAAAAATACCTTGCTTGATGCCTGGAATTGGACGGTTGAATAAAGCGAGCGTCATTTCTTCATTTTCAAATTTACCTGTATTTCGCCGGTTTTGTCCCATTCGGTTAAAATGCGGACGGCTTCGCAGGCGGCAAGGCAGGCCTTGTCTTCGCCGCCGTTGTCCCCCCAGCGGTCAAGAACGCGGTTGGAAATAACCGACAGAATCGCCCCCATCCTCATGCCGTGGAGTTTGCCGATGACGAACTGGGCGGAGGTTTCCATTTCGATGTTGGTTACTTTGGCGGCGGCAAGGTCGGGCAGGATATTGTTGGCGAAAGAGGGCCAGTAGCCCGATTTGTCTTCGTTCAGCGGGCGGCCCTGTCCTATGTAAAAGGAGCCGACGGTATAATCCAGCCCCAGGCCGTAACGGAAGCCAAGCTTCTCGCAGGCGGCGACAAGGGCAAGGACAACGTAAAAGTCGGCGTAGGCGGGGTACTCAGGTTCGATGTAGGAGGCGGAAGTGCCGTCTTTGCGGACACAGGCCAGGGGGATGATAAGGTCGCCCAAATCAAATTCGGGAACGATACAGCCGGTGCTGCCGACCCTGATGCCGGTATGCGCTCCCAAAACATTTAACTCGTGCAGGCAGATTTCCGAACTGGCCCCGCCTATGCCGGTTGAGGTAACGGCAATGGGCGCGCCTTTATAGGTTCCGGTTATGGTTTTATATTCGCGGTACGACGCGACTTCACGGGAGTTTTCCCAGTTTTTGGCGATCACCGGACAGCGTTCCGGCGCGCCGGGCAGCAGGACATAACCCGGTACGTCTCCCTGCCGTAACTGCAAATGGTACACGCCCGCGTTGTCCGCCTTGGGCGCTGACGCTTTGTTTTCTTCAGCCATATTTTTCTCCTACATTTTACACGCAATCGTTTCCGCTGTCTGCCGTACCCGCCGCATGAGGGCGGGTAGGTCCACGCCGCTTAACACGCCGTCTTTGACCAGCCTTTTGCCGTTGACAAATACATCGGTGACATCGCCGCCCGTCGCGCTGAAAATAAGGGCGGAACAGACATTTTCACGCTTGCCCATAATCAACGGCTGCATGTGGGGCTTGTCCGCGTCAATCAGGATCATGTCGGCTTTCATGCCCTCCTGTATCATGCCGAATTCGGCTTCCTTGCCGAAAACCGCCGCGCCGCCGGTAGTCGCCATATCAAGAATGTCCTTTTTGGAAAGAGAGCGAATCCCGCTGTTTACCGTGTGTAGAAGGGCCATTCCCTTCATCTCCCTGAAAATATCGTTGCTGTTGTTCCACAAAGCGCCGTCCGTGCCGAGGCCCACGGTGACGCCCTGCCGTACCATGGCGGGAATCGGGGCGATGCCGTCGGCGATTTTCATTTCGCACAGGGGAGTGTTGGCGACTTTGACCTTTGATTCTTTGAGCAGATTAACTTCGTTTTCGTCAGCGTACACTACATGGGAGCCTATCAGCCGGTCATGGAGAAAGCCGTTACGGGCAAGGTACTCTATCGGGGTCATGCCGTACTTTTTTTGAATCAGGTCCCTGCGCCACTGGTTTTCCGCGAGGTGTAAGGTTTGCAGGGCGTCAATGCCGTTCGCCTTTTCAAAAACTTTACGCAGGCGGGCGGTTTCGTAATCCTCTTCCGCCGGAAGCCCGATGACGGGAACCAGTCCGTTTTCGCGGCAGGCCGCGGAAAATTCCTGAAGCGCGGAATCGGAAAGCAGAGAATCCGAATCGGCGAAATTAAAGCGTATGTCTTCAACTAACGCGCCCTTTATGCCGGTTTCTTTCATCGCCTGAATCGCGCGGTTTCCCAGACTCCAGTAGGTATTTTCGCAGATAAACGTAACGCCCGCCAAAAGCGCCTCGCGGTACGCCAACTGCCGCGCGTAATAGCGGTCGTCATCGGTAATGTATTCATAAAACCAGTTGTGGGAACGGAAGGCTTCAATTTGTTCCCTTAAAGTCATGTCGTCGCCCAGGCCGCGCGCCAGGGTCATGTCGCCGTGGCAATGGCAGTTTACCAGGCCGGGCATGAGGATTTTCCCATGCCCGTCTATCCATTCGGTACATTCATCTTTTGACACCGGGCGGCGGCGTACTTCGGCTATGAGCGTGTCCCGCGCGCATACTGAACCTAAAAAAGGCTCATAGCCGAAGTTTCCGGAAACGACTATTACATTGTCGATGCCCAGCATGTTATTTTTGCTGCTGGGCTAATTCAAGAGACTGTCTCGCGTTATGATGGGTCGGATCAAGCTGTAATGTCCTTTCAAAGTCCGCGATAGCGTTCCTGTAATCCTTTTTCAGGTAATACGCGTAGCCGCGGTTGTAATATGCCGCCGCGTATTGCGGACTCAATAAAATCGCCTGACTGCAATCACCGATAGCCCGGTTAAAATCATTCTTGTTCAGGTAAACAAGACTGCGGTTATTGAAAGCTTCGGGATCGGTGCTGTCCAGCCTGATCGACTGGTTAAGATCCGCGAGGGCTTTGTCATACTCGTTTTTGTTGTAGTAGGTGAGGCCGCGGTTGTAAAACGCCATGGTGTAAGTGGGTTTAAGCGTTATCGCCTGATCATAACTCGCTATAGCCGCGTCATAGTCGTTTTTCTTCCCGTAGGAAAGTCCCCGGTTGACATACGCCAGGGCAAAATTGGGATTCAATTTGATTGCCTGATCATAATCCTGAATGGATTTGTCGTAGTCCTTTTTCATGTAATACGCGTAACCGCGATCGTTAAACGCGTCCGCGTATTCGGGATTCAGCTTGATGGCCTGATTATAGTCAACGACAGCCTTGTCATAGTCGGTTTTATTCCGCTGCGCGTTGGCGCGGTGGTTATAAGCTTCCGCGGAGGGTTTTATGGTGATCGCCTGGGTAAAATCCGCTATCGCCTTGTCATAGTCAGCTTTGCTGTAATAGGCGAATCCACGGCCGATAAACGCTTCCGTATCTTTGGGGGCGATGGCGATTGTCTCGCTAAAATCCGCGATGGCGTTGTCATAATCTTTTTTGAGGGTATAGACGTTTCCGCGGTTGTTATACGCCGTTGTATATTTGGGGTCTGACCTGATCGCCTGATTATAGTCGGCGATAGCTCTGTCATAATCCTTGTTCTTGTACTTTTCGTTCCGGTACGCGTCGCCGCGGTTGTTATACGCCAGAGCGTAATTGGCGTCCGTTCTGACAGCCTGACTATAGTCCTGAATGGCTTTGTCATAGTCTTCGTTGATGGAATAGGTGTAACCGCGGTTGTTATACGCTTCCTTATAGTAAGGATCCAGACCGATGGCGCGGGTATAGTCCGCTATGGCTTTTTTGTAGTCCTCGGGCTTGTCTTTGCTGTCCCTTCTTTCATAGGCAAGGCCGCGGCTATTATACGCCAGAGCGTAATTGGGATCCAGTTTTACCGCCTGATCATAGTCGGCGATAGCCTTGTCATAGCTTTTCTTTTCGGCGTATACATTGCCGCGGTTGAAATACGCGGCTACAAAATTGATGTTCAGGTTGATAGCCTGGTCAAAATTGGTTATGGATTTGTCAAAATCACCCTTTTTCAGATAAGAAAGGCCGCGGTTGAAATACGCGTCCGCGTAAGTGGAGTTGATGGTGATCATCTGGTTAAAATCCGCTATCGCTTTGTCATAGTCACCGTTGGCGTGATAGGCGAGTCCGCGCTGGTAATATACCGTCTTGTCGGTAATTTTAAGATCCAGCGCCTTGTTATAGTCGGCGATGGCCTTTTCATATTCTCTGGCGTTGAAAAAGGCAAGTCCGCGCTGGTAAAACACGGTCGCGTCAACAAAGCCCAATTCAATCGCCCGGCTGTAATCCTCAACAACTTTATCGTATTCTTTTTTGTTGTAATACGCGATGCCCCGGTTGTAATACGCCATGGTATATTCGGGGTTCAGCCAGATCGCGTGATCGCAGTCGTCAATAACCTTGTTGTAGTCATTCTTGTCAAGGTATACATTACTGCGGTTGTAATACACTTCCGCGTAACGGATGTCCAGTTCAATCGCCTGGTTATAGTTGTCGATGGCCGAGTCGCGGTTACCTTTGCGGTAATAGGAAAGGCCCCGGTTGTTAAACGCCTGCGCGTAGTAGGGGTTTACGTCAATTGCCGTGGCAAAGTCGGTGATGGCCTGGTCAAAGTCGCCTTTGTTGAAGTAGACAAGGCCGCGGTTATTATACGCCCCCGCGTAATGAGGACTAAATCCAATCGCCACATTATAGTTTTCAACAGCTCTGACAATGTCGCCTCTGCCATTGTACGCGTTGCCGCGGGCGTTATAAATTATCGCGTTATTGGGATCCAAAGTGAGCGCGTAGTCATAATCCGCGATAGCTTTGGCAAAATCATTTTGGCGGTAATATACGAGGCCCCGGTTCATATAGGTCGCCACCGCTCCGGGATCCATCTCTATTGCCAGAGTGAAATCCGCTTTCGCCATATCAGGCTCGCCATGCCGGGCAAACAGGATTCCCCGGTCAAGGTACGCTCCCGCGTTTTTCGGCGTGACTTCCACGTTTACCCCATATCTGGGTTCTACCGGCACATCACGGCCCAGTGAATCAAGAGCGCGCCGCGTTGACTTGGTGATGCTTATGGAATACTTGCTCAGATCGACGCGGGGGGCTCCCTGTTTGAGATCGAGCAGACTGGTCTGGTAATAAAACTTGTTACCCTCTTCGTAAAATGTCCCGATAATAACGGCCTGCGCGCCCAGGAATAAACCGATGGCCAGGGCGGTTTCATCGCTGATGTCTTTGGTCATCTGAAGGTCCAGTTCCCGGTACACATACTCCATGTTTTGCCAGTCCGCGGTCTCAATACCCTTTCTCAGGAGCATTCCGGTCATTTCATCCGCTATAAAGTCAGAAATACTGACCCGTGGAGATTCAAAAGAAGCGATTGCCACGCGGCTTCCCAGCGGAATCTTGATCGCCGCTTTTTCTACGGAGTCATATACGGCATCCAACAGAAAAATCCTGCCACCGCTTCCGCTGCTCGCGCAGCTGACCAGCACGACAAAAGCCAGTACAATTACCGCGTATTTTTTCATCCTAATCCTCCTTACCCTATTCCTATCGTAGTTTTTTTCGTAACTTACGGCGTTGATTGCGCTCACTTGCCCTGTCCGCCGCCAATTTACCGTCTTCCTGTCCGTCTTCGACATTATCATACACCCGCGCGGCGGCGATAATCCATATAATACCAAAAATAATCATACACCAACAGAGGATCTGCCCCGTAGAAAAACTCAGGGGGGGGTGGGTAAAGGCCGGGGATACATTGGATTTAATCAATTCAATACGGTAACCCAGGTCTTCGTCCGGCTCGCGGAAGTATTCAATGAAAAAGCGAAAAACGCCGTAACCCACAAAATACAAACCCATAAGAAAGCCTTTGAAAGGCTTGCGGTCGCGGAGAAGCCAGATGATCGCCCAAAGGACGATCCCTTCAAACAGCATCTCGTACAACTGCGAAGGATGACGGGGCAAATTCACCAATCCGCCCGAAATGGGGGCGCCGGTTTTTTCGGCGGCTTCCCGCACCCAGGTATCACTTACCGGAAGGCGCCGGGCATAGGGAAATACCATTCCCAGGGGGCCGGTGGTTACCCTGCCGTACAGTTCCGCGTTGATGAAATTACCCAGCCGCCCGAAACTATACCCCAGGGGTACGCTTGCCGCGTACATGTCGCCGATTTCCCGAAAGCTAAAGCGTTTAAGCTTGCAAAAAAGAACGACCGCCAAAACTCCGCCGATAGCGCCGCCGTGGTAGCTCATGCCCATAAGGCCGGTAAAGTGTCCGTCACGGAAAGGCCAGAAAACCAGCCAGGGCTGGTGGCGGTAAATATCGCTCGTTTCATACACTATGGTGGAAAAAACCCTCGCCCCCAGCAGCAGCCCCAGTATACCCCAGCAAAACAATCCGGACAGTTGATCTTCCGTCATGGGAAAATTCCGTTCCCGTATCTGGCGGCGGTACAGCAGGAAAGCCGTGGCAAAGGCAAAAACGTACATAAGGCCGTACCAGCGGAACGGCAAGCCGGGGATAATTTCCGGTTTGAGCCAGGAAGGAAAACCAACCGAGAGCAACATACTCCTTAATTATAGAGGAAAAGCACAACACTTTACTAGCCCTCTGAGGTCCCTTCGACAGGCTCTCACGCGGTATGGCCGGCTTTTTTGATTTCTTTTTTTACCTCGTCCAGCCGTTTTGAAAGGGTGTCGATAGTGCGCTCCAGACGGCTTCTTTCCCGTTCCAGCAGGAGCAGGGGGTCCTCCTCCGCGTTTTTCTGCCGGATAGCCGTTTTGACCGTATCGGGGCTTTTGCCCTTGATCAGGGCGGTTTCGGCGGCCTTGCGGTCGCCGTCGTCCCGGATACCGGCAAGGAAGCGCATATTGTCGGCGCCTACCGCGGGGTTAAGGTCATATTCGAACATTTTGATTGCCATATTCGCCGCGGTACGGGGTATCCGCAGCACACGGTCAACATAGTCTTCAAAACGCACGCCGATAGCGGTACACAGTTCATGGGCTTTCAGGAGAAGCCTGCCCATTTCCTTAACGAGGCTCCCGTTTTCGCGGAGGAACTTTTTTTGGATAGTTTCGGTAAGGGTGGAAAGCTCAGGCGAGCCGGCAAAGACATCGCGGTAAACTTTTTTGGTTTCGGCCTTTTCCAGCAGCGCGTGAAAAATCGCCCAGAATTCCGATGTGTGGGCCCGCGTGGGAAGTTTGCCGCCTTGCGCGCAGGCGTGGAGGTGGTGGGCATATTCATGAATCGCCGTATACAGGAGCAGATTATCGCCGTCCGCCCCCTGCTGAAAATTGCGGTTGTGGAGGATAATTTCACGGCTGTCCGGCTTGTACAGGCCGTTTACCTTGCGGCTCTTTTTCCCTGAAAAAACCAGGGAAAATTCCATCGGAGCGTCTTCAATGGACAGCAGTTTTTGTTTTACCTGATCCTGATTCATGAGGGTAATTTACCCGAGTTCGCCGATTTTTTCCAGAGCCAGGGTCGCGGCCGCGACGCAGGCGGTTTCGGTCCGCAGGGCGCGGCTGCCCAGGGACAGGCGGGAAAAGCCCGCCGCTTCAAACATATCCCGTTCATGGTCAGACCAGCCGCGCTCACTGCCGATGGCCAGCACCATCGGGCGTTTGGTCGGAGTGATACGGGACAGGGCGCCTTCGGGCCGGATATTATCCGCGGCGACAAGCAGGGGCAGGGTATGGTTGTAATCGCGCTCCCAGGAGCGTTGGCTCAGCCATTGTTCTACGCTGTCAAAAACGGAAAGCGCCGGAACGCTCGTGTCGCGCGACTGGCAAGCGCCTTCGATAAGCGCGGCGCGCGCCCCGCCGTCGTTGAGCAGTTTGGTATCGCGGTAACTTTTTTCGCCCAGTTCCGTGCCGAACAAATCAATTGCCTCTATGCCCATGCTGGAAAGATCGCGGAGCAGGCGGCGAATCTGTATGGGCCGTGAAAAGCCGGCGGCAACGCGCAGCGGCAGCCGCGGGGGAGGGGAGCCCTGCACGTCAAGGGAAACAACAACAGAACCATCAAGGTTGATTTTTTCGATTGTCCCGCCGCCCCGCCCGCCGTCAAGCAGCCCCGCCTCAAAACTGTCGCCCGCCTTTTTATGCAGCACCTTAAGCAAATGAATAGTCCTTTCATCGCGCCGCGATAAAGCCTTACCAACTTCATGCGCCTCAAACAAAATTAGGTTCACGGAGATAATATAACATATTTCACACAAAGGAACAAATAACAAATAACAAGTAATAAATAACAAAGTAAGATATTGGTTAGCAGGCGGAGCGGATTGACAGCCCGCAACGCTTGCTAACTTCGCTGTCTTCCCTTTGTTACCTGTTACCTGTTATTTGTTATTTATATTCCCGTGGCCGCTTCTTTAAATTGTTCTTTTACTTCAAAAAATATCCGGGCTATTTCGGGGTCAAAGTGTTTGCCGGCGTTTTCCATGATGATGCGTTCCGCTTCTTCGACAGCGAGAGCTTCTTTATAGGAGCGCCGGGAAATAAGCGCGTCGTAGGTGTCAACTATCGCCATGATGCGCCCCTGCAGGGGAATGTCCGTTCCTTTAAGACCGTGCGGGTAGCCTGAGCCGTCCCAGTGTTCATGGTGGTAACCGGCAAACAGTTTCACGTTATGTAAAAAGTCCGCCTCGCCTGTTTGTTCAACCATCTTTTCGATGATCTTCACGCCTTCTTTAACATGGGATTTTATCGCCGCGTATTCTTCGTTCGTCAGTTTGTCGGGCTTGTTCAACACCACATCGGACACAACAATCTTGCCTATATCGTGCAGCCGCGCCGACAGAATAACCATCTCTACATCCCAGCCCTCTATTTCATCGGCGTACACCCCGCGTTGTTTCATCGCTTCCAGCAGTATCCTGATGTATGCCGTTATGCGCTCAATGTGCCCGTCCGTCGCCTTGTCGCGGTTTTCGACAATGTCCGCCAGAACGGATACAATGCCGCTCTGCAGCCGCTGAAGCTGTTCCGTGCGTTCGTGAATAATTTCATCAATGTTCAGATATGTTTTAATCCGGTTCAGGAGAACCGGCGCGGAAAACGGCTTGGTGATAAAATCAACCGCTCCCATTTCAAAGCACCGCGCCTCAATGGCGGTGTCATTACGGCCCGTCAAAAATATGATGGGAATTTTTCCGTACATATGATTGGTTTTCAGTTTCTGGAAGGCTTCTACTCCGTTCATTTCGGACATTTCAATATCCAGCAGGATCAGATCCGGTGTAATTTTCTCAAGCAGGGCAAACATTTTTTCGGCGGACGGCATGGTCAGTATCCGGTAGTGCTCTTCCAACGCTTTCCTGGTCAATGTCAGGTTGGAGTCACTGTCGTCTACCGCAAAAATGGTTTTCATTTTCTGAGTTCATTTCTCCTTTATATTTGCAGTAAATATTTAGTTCTGTTTTTTGCTGTTTGAGCGCATACTCCAGTCTGCTTAATGCCTCGGAGAACTTATTAAGGCTTTCGAGCACCGGAAGCAGAAGATTAACATCGACCTCTGTTTCAGGGTTATTTATGCCCGAATCCCTGCCTCTCTCATTTAAGAAGGCCAGAGAGCGAGGCTGTATGGTGTGTGTCAATATTATCCTCTTAAATACGGAAAACCATATATCATTGAAGTATCAATGATTATTATTATAAAATACATGATATTTCATATATTGTCAAGCACGATTTTCTTGATATTTCATATGATTTTCTCTATATTAACGATGAACCATAATTTTAAAGAAAATCTAAGAAATGAGCTTGACTATCAGGGGATAACTGTCAAGGAATTAAGCGTACGGACAGGAATCCCCATTCCAACGCTTGATTGTTACCTGGGGACCCGGGCAACTATGCCCTCTGTCAAAGCCGCTGTAAAAATAGCCCAGTCTTTACAGGTTTCGGTTGAATATCTGGTAATCGGCGATGCCGCGAGATCGGGAAAATCGTTTGATAAAACGGGCCGGGAAGCGCGGGAAATCATCCGTTGGGTTGAGGATCTAAACTCTGAGCAGTGTAAAGCCGTCTTAAAGTTGATAAAAGCCTTTAAGGGCTAGAATTACGGGCGATATAATGCGATAGTAGAGGCGTGGCAGGAAATATTTTTGGCGAACTGTTTAAGGTAGTAAGCTTCGGTGAATCTCACGGACCGGCGCTGGGCTGCGTGATTGACGGCTGTCCGGCGGGGCTCGAACTTTCAAATGAAAGTATTAAGCAAGAATTACGAAAGCGTCGTCCCGCTCAGGGTGGGGCGTCTACCACACGGAAAGAGGATGATGAGCCGGAAATTTTGTCCGGCGTGTTTGAAGGTAAAACGCTAGGTACGCCCATCGCGATAATGGTGCGTAACGCCGACTGTCATTCGGCGGATTATGACAATCTGCGGAATGTATACCGGCCCGGCCACGCGGATTTTTGCTGGGATGCCAAGTACGGCATACGCGACCACCGGGGCGGCGGCAGAAGTTCCGGCAGGGAAACCCTGTGCCGCGTCGCCGCGGGAGCGGTGGCAAAAAAATTACTCGCGGCGTATAACATACGGATAACCGCGTGGACTTCCTCCCTTGCCGGAATTGATATGCCCCAACCCGGCGACCCTGATTTTGATTTTGATGAAATTGAAAAAAACCCGCTGAGGATTCCCGGCAAGGCGGCCGCGGAACAGGCGCTTAAAGTAATTGACGCGCTGCGCGCCGAAGGGGACAGCGCCGGAGGGATAGTATCCTGTCTGGCGCGGGGCGTACCGCCCGGTCTGGGCGAGCCGGTTTTCGGCAAACTTGACGCGCGGCTTGCCGGGG
>Ga0268262_10002058_pt1 | contig 23720 bp, 20 predicted proteins | sample TergutNc150P3_FD_190354 | JGI IMG/M metagenome (GOLD analysis project Ga0268262, IMG submission 190354) | Nasutitermes corniger P3 segment gut microbial community from laboratory colony in Florida, USA - Nc150 P3 (SPAdes) (version 2) | ecosystem: Host-associated > Arthropoda: Insects >...
CTTTGTAGAATCCCTTAACAGACAAAGAAAAGTTCCCGAGCACGACGCAAAAGCCGCCGCGCAGAAAGTTACGGAAATTCTTAAAAAATATATGAGCTTTGAAGGCGAATATAAATAAGAACTCCAACGCTGAAAATAAAAAAGCCTGATTGATCACTAGCAGTGGTCAGACAGGCTTTTTTTTTATCTCTTTAAACTAATTCTAATCTTTTTAACTCTGCTCAGTCCCCTCGGACTTACTGATTTCCACCTGCGCTACCGCTAACAGCGCGATTGGAACCGAGTACGGAGAACATGAAACATAGTTGAGTCCGGCGTCCATGCAGAAGCGGACGTTTGCAGGATTAGCCCCGTGCTCGCCGCACAAACCGCAGACAAGATCGGGGCGCGTCAGCCGTCCGCGATCCGTCGCAAGGGCGATAAGTTCTTTCACTCTTGGATCCAATGTGCTGAACGGGTTGCCGTTGATAAGGTCAAACAGAGTGTAGTCGGGCATAAACGCGGTAAAGTCGTCCCTTGATATACCAAGCGTTGTTTGCGTAAGGTCGTTTGTTCCAAAACTGAAGAAACGTCCGTACCTTGCGATTTCTCCGGCGCCGAGAGCCGCGGCAGGCAGTTCAATCATAGTGCCGATTTTATAGTCCACTTCTTTTGCTTTTAAAAGTTTTCTGAGAGCCTCTTCGATGTCAACAATACCCAAATAATTGGAACCTTCGATCTTTTTTCCGTACGCGATAAGTTTTAATTCCGCGGCGTTCATTACAATCGGGACCATAATTTCAGGGCGCGCGTCAATTTTTTCGGAGCGCAGTTTATATGTGGCTTCAAAAATAGCCTTTACCTGCATCGCGTAAATCTCCGGATAAGAGACGGCGATACGGCAGCCGCGATGACCAAGCATGGGGTTAAATTCATGCAGAGAGTCAATGCGCGCGGCAATATCGGCTTTTGACGGTTTTTTGCCCGTAGCCTTCGCAACATGGTCGATATACCCCTGAATTTCATCGGGGTTATGAGGCATAAATTCATGAAGCGGCGAATCTAAAAGACGAATCGTTACTTCCTTGCCAGCCATCACTTTCATAATGCCGTAGAAATCTTCCCTTTGCATTATTTGCAGTTTATTCAAAACCTTCTGGCGTTCTTTTTTGTCGTCAGACATCAGCATATCGCGGAAAACATTAATGCGATCCGCTTTAAAGAACATGTGTTCCGTACGGCACAAACCTACGCCGTCCGCGCCGAAGTCTAAAGCAAGTTTTGCGTCTCGCGGAGTATCCGCGTTGCACCTGATATGGAATGTTTTTAAGAAGCTCTTGGAAAGATCTATAAAGTCCAGTAACCCTGAACCTTTTGGATCAGGCTCTATAAGTTCCGCCGTTCCAAGATACACTTTTGATTCGCCGTAGAAAGGAACGTCGATGGTCAAGTAATTTCCCTCGGAGAAGCTAAAGTCGCCGAGAGTCGCTTTTGTTCCTTTAATTTTCAGCTCAGGAGATACAAGCGACACTTTACCGTACTGGCGCGCTACTACGGACGCATGAGCGGAATATCCGCCCTCGGCGGTTAATACGCCGTCGCTTACTTCAATCGCCTTTACGTCTTCTGCAAAAGAAGATTCAAGGCAGAGGATAAAACTGTCTTTATTCCCCTGCTGTGTCGCCGCTTTTTTCGCTTCCAGCAAAGCGTCCGTGCTGAAATAGACGCGTCCTATCGCCGCACCCGGCGCGCCTGCGATACCGCCCTTCCATGATTTAAATCCCTTAACGCTGGCAGGATTAATCACAGGGTGCAGAATTTCATTAAGTCTTAAAGGATCAATCGCCTTTACCACATAAGCCGCGTCAACTATTTTCCGCTTTTGAAGATCAAGCAGAAGTTTAAGATCCGCCTGCGTTGATTTCTGGTCTACAAGTCTCTGCTCTATCAGCCAGAGTTTTTCGTTTTCCACCGTAAAGCGGACTTGGCGAATTTCCTTGAATTTATCCTCAAGAACTCCGGCGATTTTTTCAAGCTGTTTAAGATACGACGCGTCAATTTTATTGATCTCGTGCCCTGTCTCGCCTATCTCGTTAAATTTACCGGTAAAGTAACTGCCCTGAAGTTTCTTTTCGCCCGTCACGACATTGCGCGTAAAGAAATAACCCGAACATGATTCTTTACCGTAATTTCCGTATACCATCGGCTGAATGACAATGGCTGTATCTTCATTGTTCTGTTCGTCCATTTCAAGTAATTTGGAAATTTCGCCGAGGGTCAGCATTAACTGCGTTTCAGCGTCGTCAAAGAAACCTTTGGGGAAATATTTGGCGTAATCGTCCATATATTCCTCGGCGGTTTTCTTCTTCGGCATGGGTTCTTCTTTTTTATGCAATTCATTGGAAGGTCCCTGAATCCCAAGCAACCTTTTTATAAGTTTATTTTTTTCGGCGATTTCTTCTTTCTCTTTGGTTTTACCTTCTAAGTCTTTTATCTTTTCTTCTATGTTCATCATGCCGTTGATCATAAATAAAACTTCATTTGCGGCAAAATCCTTGCCGACCCATTTTGCAAAACCGTTAAGAACAGGTTTTACAAGCCCGAAGTTGTGCAGTACGGGATAAGTTGTAATCGCCATGTTTGAAGAAATAATCAGTTTTAACAACATGGGATTATCAGCGTTGCCGTACCCCTTATTTACCATTTTCGCGCATTTTGCCAAAAGCTCCGAAATATCTTTTTTAATACTCTTAATATCTATGTCAGACGCAATATCCGTATCTAAAATAATTCCCGGCAAAATGGGAAACCCAAGCTCGGCAAATTCATTCGCCTGCCGTCCGCGGATACCCAATAATTCAGGCGCGACTTTATTGGAGATAACGTCTTTTTGACTGAAAAAATGTATTCTTGAATCCATATATTTTTCCTTATATTAGAACAGTTTAAGCACGGTATTAACAGGTCCGTGCAAAAACGCTTCAAATTGATGACTGGCTCCCTGAGCCAGATAACGCTGTAATTTTGCAACATCCTGAATGTCATTCCCGGCTACGGCAAATTCAATGGCGCTGCCATGTTTTACCTTTCCCCATTTAAACAACGAGTTAATGTCCATTATTCTTTCCTGTTCATAGTAAATAAAGACTTCCAGACTGGGATGTTTCGCTTTGTAACTTGCAATGATTCTCTTCCACGCTTCCACGTTTCCGTTATGGAAAAGCTCATTTTGCACTATAACCGCATAACGGGGAGTCATCCTTGCCGGTCCTCCCGATGATTTCTGCACTATAGTCGCCGCTTTTTTTACGGCAGGAGCAGGCGCCTCCGCGGCGCGTTTAGCCGGAGCTTTTTTAGAAGCTGTTTTTGTTTTGGCTTTTTTCACTACTTGCGCTTCAACGGCTTTTTTGGGTTTAGAAACTTTTTTAGCCGTGAATTTTCCTCTTGTAAGAAACGACGGGGCTGTAACTCTGGAACCCTCAAAAAGCCTTAAAGCCAAGTCCGCGGCTTTCTGGCAGTTCTCGTCTGTTTCCTTGCCCTGAAGACCAGCGTACACTACCAATAACTCGCGCTGGCGAAGCTGACCGAAACCGGCAAGTTCCTCCGCTGTTTTTGGATTCGCTATCAAAAGCCCCATTTCAGGATGGTAATAAGCCGCTACAAGATCAACTCCGTTCCATTTTCCGAATTCTTTCGCCAAACCGGAAAGATCATCAACCGTTGAAGAAAGGTTAGTGGACGCGGATTTGTAACCAAGTTTATCGACCAATAACATTCTTAAAAGCAAGCCTGTTTTACCGCTTGTCAACTCTTCATCATCCAATTCAAAAATAATATCGCCAAGATTTGCATTTGTTTTTGACGCAATATCCATTGTTTTCTGTATATGTCTAACCGCGCTGTTAAACCCGGCGCGGGTAGAAAGAATTTCCAAATTAGCGCTTTCCGCCATTATTCATATCCTCCTTAATAATTTTGATATTAATCATTGAAAAAAACGCCTCCGAATTTGTCTTCGGAGGCGTTTGTGAAAATACGCTCTTCTACAGTTTCCTCAATTAAAGTTCTGCAATTCCGCCGCGTGAAGACTTCTTTCTTTTCGCTCTTGAATCAACAACGCCTTTCTTCTTGGGCGCAGGTTTCTTTGCAGCCGATGATTTAGGAGCCGCAATCGCAGCCTGTCTCGCTTTAGGAGCAGCTGCCGCAACGGCGGTCTCTTCGCCTTCTTCTTCGGAAACAGTGGCAAATGACTGGTTGATATCCTCGCGGACGGTTGATCTTCTGCGGCTGAATGACGCAAACGCGGCGTCAGAGAAGCCCTTGGATACGCCGTGGAGGAACTCATTGAGTACGTTCGCCATTGCGTCCAGAGTGACTTTTTTCCTCTTGATGGATGTAATATCTACGTCCAAGAGGAGTCCCGGCTGGAGGTGGTACGGGTTGATCATGTAATCAAACCTGTAATATTCTCTTTCAAGCCATTCAAGTCTTTCTGTCATTACGCGTCTTTCGATCGGGTACAGATAGTCGTACATTTTTTTCATTCTGTTGCGCATAAGAATAATGCGGGTGCGGATTCTGTCTTTTTCCCAAATGTATGTGCGGTTGGATTTTTCGACTTCTGTTTCAGCCGCTTTAACAAAGGAAATCTCGTCCCATACCTTCGCAATATCTTCGTACAGAGGTTCGCCTGTTTTTTCTTTAATTGTTTTGCGAATTCTGTTCTTGCTTTTCTTTGACAAATCGTCAAAATCGTTGATTCTGAAGAAGCTCTTTTTATCCTGATAAATGGTTTCAAGAACATCCCAGAGGTGCTGAACTTCGGTTTCAAAGCTCTTGAGCATTACATCGTAAGCCTTGCGGTCTTCGATAAGCTGGGCATTGTCAAAATAGCGGAGCTTAATGCTGTAGCGTTCGTCCGGCAGGTGTTCCGCGTCGGTATCTTCGTATTCACGGATAATAACTTCGCGACCGTTCTTCAAGTTCTCAATGTACTGGTATCCCATTTTGGAAGTGTCAAGAATTGCGGTGATTGAGTTAATCGCGGTGTTAAAGCCGCGGTTGCGGATATTTTCCATGTCGATGATCTTTTTGATGTTCTCGCGGATATTGAGGGCGTCAAATGATTCGGGATCAATTTCGGCGCGAAGGTCCGCAAGCTTGTCCATAAGCTTTTTCGCAAGAACGGAATAACGTTTGGATTTGGGATCGTCGATTTCGTCGTCTGTTAAAGTTTCAACTTTACTCAGTTTGTTAAAGACGATCTCGCCGTCGGAAAGCTCCTCAAGACCCTGATCGATTCTGTCGTCTTTTACCTGCTCAATCAGTTTGTCGATAGTATCGATGATGTGTTTCGCGATTAAGTCTTTGATGAGGTATTCAACGGTAACCTGATAGTGGAATATCGGGCTGATAAGCTCCGAGTCAAGAATGTTGACTGAAAGCTTTACGTCGCTTACCGTCTTCGGTTTAATCTGGTTGTCTTTGAACGCGCACTTTACGATTGAATACGCGTTTTCACCGCGGACGAAAGCTCCGGTGTCGGTCTTCTGGCGAAGGATACTGTTGGTGTGGGTTTCAAGTTCATTGACGCCCCTCTGGATATGACCCTGTAAGTGGCCATACATGTTTACTACTGATTTTTCAACTTCGCCTGTGTTGAACTTGTCAGCGCCGCCAACTGCGTCGAGCAAGTCGGCAATTTCTTTAGGCGTGTACCTTGTCAGAACCTTTGTTTCTTCCTTGTCGATAAAGTTTCTGACTTTTTTTACCATTTCATCTTCGCTCGTTACCATGTAACGATTGAACATGTTTTGGTAATTCTGGTTAAAGTAATTGTACAGCTTTTCTTTTAAGCCGCCCATTACATCGAGGCGTTCAAGAACGTCTCTTGGCAGCTTTGCCGTCAGGTGGTGGATAACTTTATTAGTTTCCTCCTCCAATAACAAATTAACTTCAGCCTGCTGATCACGATATTCCTGAGCTAGTGAATTGCGTGAACCGACTGCGCTTGGTTTCTCCGGATGAAATACATTCGGGGATTTGGGCAGATCAATTGCTCCCATATAACTCTCCTTAAAAAATAATTTTTTAAACAATAACTTGTTTAAGAATAACACATTTACACAATATATGTAAAGACTTTTTAATTGAAAAAATTAATATAAAAACCTAGATTTTTTCATTAAAATACATTAAAATATTGCCATGATAAGAACACTAGCTAAAAAAGAAGATTATCGGTTGGGGAACCCCCTCAAAATTATGTTATTTTTTGTTTTTTCGGTCTTTATCAACCTTCCCCAGGTTTACGCCCAGCGCGATCCAATAGACGTTTACCTGATAATTGACGGTTCGGCTTCGCTTGCTTCGGTAAAAAACGAAGTTAACGCTTGGATTTCCGTCAGACTTGACCAAATATTGACGGACGGCGACAGGGTTACCGTATGGAGCGCAGGACCCCAGTCTAAAGTAATTTACACCGGGAAAATAGACGGCGCCCCGGGAAAGGACGCGGTAAAGAAAAGCATAAACGACCTTGTCCCCTCCGGAAACAAGCCCGATTTTTCAGGCGCTTTAAGCGACGCCGCGTCCAGACGGAATTCAAGCTACAGTTACACATTGCTGATAAGCGCGTCTCCGGCGGCGCTTACTTCCGTTCTCCTTAGTCCGCAGGCGAACCTTTTACGTTTTTCCAGAATAGAAGAATTCCCGGACTGGCGCGCGCTTGTCGTGGGTTTAAATCTTGACGCGAAAGTAAAAAAGTCGGCGACGGCGTTTTTCTCTCAATAATCAATAATACCGATATAAATGAAAAAAACGTTTATTTATTTTTCAGCCGTAATAGCGGCGTTATTGATACTGTTAATTATCTTCCTGGCGACCGGATTATGGAAAAGGATTTTTTACGCCCAATCCGACGAAAACATTAAAACAAAAATAGTTACCCCTAGAGAGGCGAATATGTACTCCGCCGCCGGGCAGTCCGGACAGGTTTCGTGGGAAGAAAATATCAGTACAAAAATACCTCTGGACGAAGGGGAAATGGTTATCGCTATTCTGAACAAGGAGAGCGAAGAAAATATGCCGGAAGAACAATTTGTCGTCTATTCTACGTCCGAGGCGGAATCTCCCGTATATATTACATTTTTAGGTTATGACGAAAACACGCGCGGTTACAAACGCATTTGGAACGCGCCCACTACGGCGAGCAAAAGCGAAACCATCAACATTTTCAGCCAGGACTTAATCGGCGACAAAAACAACTGCGTAATCGTAACCGGAATGAACGGGAAAAATGAGCATACCATGACTATTTTCAGGCGCGGTCCCGGCAGACCGTCCGGGTATCCGTATAAAAAAATAGCGGAATTGCAAATTGCAGGCTCCATAATAATTCAGGAAACGGCGCGTTCTTTGGCATACCAGCAGGGGTTAACAAAAGGACAGAGTTTTACTATCGCGGCTTACGGGCAGGACAGCGCGTCGCTCAATATTCTGGATCAGATTGAAACTATCTACGCGTTTAACCCCTATAACGAACAGTACGAGCAGATTAACGTATCCAGAATACCCGGCTCTCAAATTGAACAGCGGCGTCTCAAGGAATTGTTAAGCGGCGCTCCCGGGGTCTTTGAAAAATTTATAAATGACCTGTGGTACTATGTAGGACCCCAGGGCACTATCGACGCAAAGCAGTATATTTACTTTGACCCGGCAAAAAAGGAAATCATATTTTTCGGCGACGAAGCCCAGCAGGTCTTTTTCTGGCAGACTTCCACCCCGACCCGTTACGGTTTATACGTAAGGAGTCAAAATATATCGATAAGTACATTACTGCGGTTTATTGATATAGAGCTTGAGTCGCTGGACAGTATTAAACTGCGCGTTATCGAGGATGTCAGGCTGAGAATTACGGCAAATACAACATGGGACGGCTCATACCGCAGGGCTGGAACGGCAAATTTTAAGGAAGATTTAACCCAATTAAGACCTACAATCGACGCGGTTTTTGATTCGTCTTGGGGCAGGATTCAATTCAGCCTTTCAGGGGAGTATGCCGTTACCTCGGTGGGGAATGTAAAAAAGGGACGCTATATTTTTTATAAAGTGAATAATACCGATTTGCTGGAATTGCGCCCGGAAGAAGGGGATGAAAACCGCCTCGTTTATAAGGCTGAAACCGCCGCCGGGGTATTACTGCTTTCCCGTGTAAAAGTTGGGATAAACGGGGTTCAAGACCTGCTTGAGCCGCCTATTACCCTTACAAAGCCTATTAATTGATTTATATTTAATTGTGTTTTTTGGGGTATACATCTTTACCGCTCGTAAAATAAGGATTATAATATAAACAGCGCTTGCCAATTATTTGGTGCGCTAAGGAGATAAAAACACTTTCCTGCTTTCCGCTAAAGGATCCATGTTACTTACAGGAAAGTTTCATGCAGATGGGCGAAAAGCCCATTTGCATGAAAACTTTTTTATAACCACAAGAAAACACAAACACTCACGAACTTATACTCCGAAATCTTTTCTACGATAGAGTTGCTTTTTAAACTCAAAATGCTATACTTTCTATATGAGTGCTAAAAATTGGAAACCTATAGGAACAACCATTGGCGGTCTGTTACTTGACTTGGGCAAATTATCATTTGGCGGTCTATTATTGGGCTCTATATTGAGGGGCGGATTTGATCCGTTAAAAACCTTTTTATTGGGAGCCGCCCTTGCGATAGGTTTTTTTGTCCTTGGCATTGTGATAATTGCCAGAGATAAGGAGTAAATTATGGAAATGTTGATTCTTTTTGGCATTGTAGGCGTTCCTCTCTTTTTGTTTGGACTTTTTGCCCAGCATAAAGCACAGCAAGAAGAACGTAAAGAGAAAGAAGCGGAATTACAGACACAAAATTCCTAAATAGATACTTCCCCCTTATTATTTCTTTTGACAAAAAACAAGGAGTAAATTATGGAAATGTTAATTCTTTTTGCGATTGTCGGTGTTCCTCTCTTTTTGTTTGGGCTTTTTTGTGCATATAAAGGGAATAAAGAGGAACGTAAAAAACACGACGTACAATTACACGCGCAAAATCCCTAAAGGGCATTTAAATAACTTATCCCTTAAAAACATTTTGAATCTGCTCTTTGCCGGGAAGCCTGTAAATATCAAAGTCCCTGTCTATGCTGATGATTTGATGGATACCCATTTTTTCCGCCGTAATAACAAGAGTGGCGTCGGCAAAATCCATGGGAAGACTGGAGTATTTATCTGTCAGTTCTATAAGACGCAGTAAATCATTTTGATTTATGTCGCTGATAATTACTCCCTTGTACATCACCCACTCGTAAAAATCCCGCTGTACCGCGGTGTTAAAATCCAGCATGTGGGAAACTTCCGTAAATACGGCGACCGTACTTATATACCTGAACGGGTTGTCCTTCAGGAAAGAACATATCTTGCGATGGTATTTATCGCTTGAGTCAAAAAGGGCAATAAGAGGACCTGCGTCTATAAGAACCGAATCTACCAAACATTCATCCTGTCTGAAAGCTTTTTCTTAATCCGTTCCTTGTAGGTAACAGAGCGGTCTCCGTCTCCGGAACCGTATTTGCCAAAAACCTTCTCTCCCAGAGAAAAAGAGTCTATGTCGCCTTCCTCGCGGTCGTAGTACATTTCCAGAGATTTAATGATAACCTCGGATTTTGTCATGTTTTTAAACCTGGCAAGGGCAAGGAGCTTATTCCTTATTTCTATGGGAAGCCTGGCTGTGGTAATAACCTCATTAATAGCGTAACTTGCTCTCATATTACAAATTGTAATACCGAAACGGAAAAAAGTCAAGGGGGTTTTGAGGTTTTTTTGCTTTTTTTGGACATCAAAAAACGGGTGATTATCCTGACAATTTGCCTATAATCGCCGGTATCGAAATAAAAGTGCCGATAGAACTGCCCAGACTGGAAAAGAAAAACACCAATAACGCCCTTGTAATCCTGTTGCGGTAAACGCCTTTAATGCTTGTCGCGTCCTCCGTCATTTGCTCAACGTCAGAGACTCGCGGTTTTTTAAACGCAACTTGAACAATACCGGATAAAATACCAACGCCGATAAACGGGTTCAGCGAAGTAATCGGCGCGCCAAGAAAAGATACGATAATCGCTAGCGGATGACCAAGGGCGATGATTGCGCCTAACGCCGCAAGAGAGCCGTTCCACAAGACCCACTGAAGCATCATGGAAAGACCGATCCCTGTTCCGGCGCGGTAAAAGCCTGCGGCTACAAGAGCGATAACGGCGGCAGGGATAATAAAACGCGCTATCTTGGAAAGGAAACCGGCCGGAGGGATTTTATCCAATCCGCTTACATCGGTTGATTCTTCGCCCCTGCTTAATTTTTCCAGATACGTTTTAATGCCCTGAATGTGCCCGGCGCCCATTACCGCGATAATTCTTTGATTTGTTTTCTGCCCTGCGGACGCCCATATTTTCGCGGCAAGATAGCGGTCTCTTTCATCGATTAAAACTTCTTTAACAGCAGGCAGATAATTCGCAAGCTCGCTCATCATGCCGTCAAGCTCGTTTTTGTTTTTTAATTCTTCTATTTCTTTTTCGCTCAGTTTTTCAGTTGTAAAAGCGCTTGCCAAAAGAGAGGCTAATAATTTCGCCTTACTCCAAAAGCCGCAGCGCGCCCATGCTCTGCTTAATGTCGTTTGCACCTCACGGTCGCAAAGGCTGTAGGATAGCCCCATTTCCTTAGCGGCTTCCACCGCCGTTTTCATTTCTTCGCCGGGCTTTACTCCCAGCTCGTTCCCAAGACGGCGCTGAAAACTCGCCAAAACAAGATTCGCGATTAAAAGGAACCCCTTGCCCTCTTTAAAAACTTTTGTCAAATTAAGTTTTTCCCAGTTATCATTCTGCGTGATTGCATTATACCGCGCCTTATCAAGCTCCACGCAGACCATGTCGGGTTTTTCTTCGCGGATAATATTCCGCACTTCTTCAATGCTTTCGCGCGAAACATGCGCGGTTCCTATCAGTTTAAATTCATTTCCGTTCAACAAAACTATTGTTGCATTATCGCTCATTTTTCCGCCTTTACGCTAAGACCGCGTTCGGTAATCATCATTTCATTTAACTGCCACTCTATCGAACCTGTCGTATTAAGATTTTTTCCCATTAAATAATATTTGTCCGCCAATGTTTTGTTTCCCCTGATGTCGTAAAAAGAGGCAAGGTAAAAAAGCATCCGCGATTTTGTATAAATATTTTTTTCGCTCTCTACAGCAACAACCGCATTGACATCGCCTGAAAGATCATGGTAAAGCCTTATCACCGCGTATTCCGCCGTATCTTTTGGAACTGTACGCAGTACCTGCGCCAAAAATTGTTTTGGATCGGTTTGTTTTCCGGCGCGCATCCAGTTTATCGCGGCTAAAAGCGCGTAAGTATATTCTTTCGGCGCTTGCTTGTAGGCGTTAAGAAAAGCGTCTCTTGCTTCCGCCCACTGTTTACTTCTCATTTTAATAACGCCGAGCGCCTCATATCCAAAATAATAATCCGGTTTTAATTTTACTAAAACAACATAATCATTTTCGGCGCCTCTATAATCGCGTAACTCATCTTTTATCGCGGCGCTGTAAATATACGCCATAAAAACATTCGGCTCAATTTCTATGGCTTTGTTAAAATGTTTTAAAGCTTCCTGTTTTTGGTTCATCTCCATTAAGAGTTCTCCGCAATCCACAAGCACCATGTAATTATCCGGTTCAAGCGCAAGAGCCGCTTTTAAATCCTCAAGCGCGTCATTATAAAACCCTGCGCTTTTATAAAGTCTCGCTCTCTCATGAAGCGGTCTTGCCCAATCTTTATATAAAGCCGCGGCGCGGTTTAAAAGCCGCTCCGAGTTTTTCGGCTCTCTTGTATATCGGTAAATTACCGCTCTGCCTACCAAAGCCTCTCCGTTATTGGGTTCCACAGCGAGGACTCTGTCAAAATAATTCGCCGCTACGCGCAAATTTTGGTTTTTAATGTTTATATTCGCCAAATCATTCAGCGCTCTTACATTGTTCGGCTCCGCAGTGATTACTTTGTCAAGAAATGTCCGCCTGTCTTTTTCTTTGCCTTCAACCGCGGCGGCGTCGGCTAATATCATCAGAGCTTCCGTATTTTTACTGTCAGCGGCGGTAATGGCGTTTGCTATTTTTTTAGCGTCCGCGGTTCTTCCGGCGGCGTTCAAAATTGTCGCACGCATAATGAGAATATCAGCGGCTTCCCGGCGCGCCGGAGACAGTTTGTCAAACAATTCCAGAGCTAAAGAATATTCCTTACGGGCAAGATGATCAGCGACCTTCGCAAGAATGTCCGTATCGCTTTGCTGGCACCAAACAGAGGGAGAAAGCCGAAAAATAAGAAAAAACAGCAATAATCCGCGGGTAAATGAACTGCTTCCATTGAATTCTATTTTCATGTTATTATATAGTATACAATAATTAATAAACCGGCAAGTTACATTAATAAGCCGTGTTTGCCAAGGGGTTGATATATTTCATGAAAAAGCCTTTAACATCGCGAATAATAGGTCTTGCGTCGCTTTATTGCGTAGTATTCTGTATATTGGTAATTTTGCAATTTTCCAACATGGGAAGTTTCTCTATTTCAACGGGAGGAATGAACATAAGAGGGCGTTATATTGAAAAGCGGCAATCAGCGGAACAGGAAGCGCGAGATATTGCAGGCGGCATAAAAATTTTCTACGGCGGACTCGATTTCTCATTAAAGGAAGAGCGCGGAAAAGGTTTAACGCTGACAAGCGCCAACGGATCAATTTTACCGGTAAATCCGCAAAAGATGTTAATCAACGGCAACTCAGTCAATTTTACTTTTTCCGAAGGTACAGTAATTTCTTTTAACTCAATTGATTCCGCAAACGGGCAAGAGTTGCACATAGACGCGGAATTTTCGTCAAGTATTTCCGAGGTTACAATACCGGTTTTTCCGCGCCATTCTTCCCTTGTCAAAGATTCAGGACAGCTTGGGATTATGTACGGCGGCATGCGGTATGTTTTCAGCAGTTTGGGGCAAGAACTGGAAAAAGGATACCTTACGCTTTCAAAGGACAGCTCATTTATCTCATATCGATCCAGAGGCAAACAAAGAGCGTTTGATCCGGCGGATTACGTAATCGCGCAGGCGGTTAATTACGACAGCATTATGAGAAACTGGCTAACCGAAAATTACAACCGCTGGAATCAGAACGCTGCGAGTTTACAGTATGAAGACGATATAATCGCATACGCTGTGCAAGCGCTTTCGCGCGGCAATTACACAAACGCGTTAGGTGCAATTTCAAGCGATTTCAGAAACAGCGCAGGACAAACTTACAGATCGGCGGTATTTGTCGGAGGAACGGCAAACGCGTATCGCTCGCTATCTTCTTATGAAAACGAAAAAAACAGTTTGATTACCCGTTTAGTCGGAGAAAAATCGTTAAACATTTTAAAGGAAGAGCACATACTTGATTTCCTTTTTACAAGAAATAATCTTGTCCTTGCAAATGAAGTAATCAATATAATTAACAACGCTGGTCCCGATATGCTAGTTTCCGATCATTGCCCCGGTCTGTTGGAAGTTTACTATGATTTAAAACGATGGAGAACCGACTCAACTAATCCCATTGAACATCTGACAAGCAAGATGCTTTCGCTTATTTCAGATAACTTAAATCGCGATACCGAAAAAGACGCCGTTTATGCGTCCAGCAAAGAAAGTAATAATTCCGAATACAGCATGAGGCTTGGAAAGGCTCTTGTTTACTGGGCGGATTCAACAAAGAATACCGAATGGGCGGGGATAGGACGCTCATTGATTTTATCGGCGGTCGCGAACGGGAACGCAGGAAGACTTCACAATATTTTAAATCCTGCGGAGTATTACCCAAGAGCGTCACTGCTTACAAACGAAGGAATTTGGGCGTGGACTGTTTCTCCGACAATCAGAGCGTACTACACGGACAGCAATCTTAACATCTCTGTTTCCTTCCCGGCAAATATGGCGCATTTTATGATAATTCGCGGAGTGCGTCCCTTCTTAGGAATTCAAATCCACAGCATGGACTGGAGATCGGACAGCCAGTTTGAACGTTACGATTCATCGGGCTGGACATATTTTCCTGAGGAGCAAACTCTTATTCTAAAACTCAGACACCGCGCAGTTTCGGAAAGCGTCAGAATAGTATACAAGATGACGGCGGCGGAACCGGTCGCCGAAGAAAGCGCCGAAGCCGGAGCGGTTATTGAGTAAACAAGGGTTTATCTTCTTACTTGCCGGAGTTTTGGCGGTAATATTAATAATAGTATTATGCTGCATTCTTTTTACGTGCGAGAAAAAAGATACTCAAGTTAAGCAGATTGAAGAACCGTTAATTGTCGAAGAAACACAAGAAGAAGAAATCCCCATCATTGAATCCGAGAGTAATACTCAGGTTCTTGAATCGCGTACGGTTTCCCGTCCGCTATCCTCGTTGTCCAATTTAAACAGACTTCGCGGAATGGGCGTACTCGTCTCGGAGATTGATCCCGTCAATTTTGAAAATCCCGATCTTGATATTTTAAAACAGATGGGCGCGGACTCCTATTTAATTTCTTATTTGGCTGGCGAACAATTTTACCGTAATTCCGATTTTGATAAAGCCATTTCGGAATTTACGGCGTCAATAAACCGTTACAGCGGATTTACGCAAAGTTATATATCGCGCGGAAACGCATGGCTGAAAAAGCGCGAATACAGCCGCGCCATCGATGATTATACGCAGGCTATAAAACTTGACGCGAAAAAAGCGGAAGTTTACAACTACCGGGGTTTCGCCAGAGCGGAGTTAGCCGCAAGAAGCAAGTTAAACGATATAAATCTTGCAATAGAAGATTATACCCAGGCGATTTCAATAAATAAAAATTACGTTGACGCTCTTGTCAACCGTTCTTATGCGTATTATCAAACGGAAAACTTTACACGGGTAATCGAAGACTGCGACAGAATAATCGCCCTTGAACCGGCAAACGCGGTAATATGGAACAGGCGCGGAAGCGCGTGGTACGCAATGGAAGACGACGACAAGGCGATAACGGATTTTTCACAGGCAATAAAGATAAAAAACGATTACGCCGTCGCGTGGTACAACCGCGCAAACGCATGGTACAACAAACATGAATTAGACAAGTCTCTTGCGGATTTAAACAGATGCCTTGCCATAAATCCCTCATTCGCGGACGCCTACACAAGCAGGGGAAAAATTTTTCAGTTTATGGGAAACAACGAAAGCGCCGCCGCGGACTTTGATTCCGCAAAACGCTTGCAACGGTAACTATTCAATCAGCTTATCCAAGCCTTCTCTAAACAACCCGTCAAGTTCATTGCGTATTTGTTCTTTTACGGCATTCGGCACTGTATTCAAATTGGAAAAATAGCGTAACACGCGAATACCTTCCGGCGCGAGCGGAGGACCGGAAAAACGGCAAAGTTTGGCAATTGAAGACGAAGCCGCCAAAATAAGCTGAGGATCATTATTCGGGTTATTCGGCGTAAGCAGATAATTATACGAATAAAACGATCTTCCGGTAGGGTCTACGCCGATAACGCCGATCGCGTCGGCGCAGGCTCTGCGTACAGCAGGCTCGGGGTCAACGTCAAATATATGCCAGAGGAAGGGGATAGTTTCTCTTGAGCCGACAAGAGTCAATAATCTTATAAGCCTGATGCGCTGTTCCGGTTTAACTTCCGGGCGTACTCTGGAATAATGCGGATTACCGATAAAGAAACCTACCATCTCCATAATATACGCGACATAGACAGGTTCATTCTCTCCTATTTGTCCGCTATGAATAACGGCTGACATTTCTTCAAAGGCTCTGTCCTGTTCAACATCACGGTAACGGCTGGACTGCCCCATCCACGGCGAAGGAGGAGGACTGCCCATTCCATAATCGCCTTCGGGTTCGGGACCGTAAAATCTATGACGCGGAATAGTCCGTTTTTTTACATCGATTTTGTAAACTCGCAGTACATTATCCTTACCGCAGGCATAAAGTATGCCCTCGTCGCTTAAACCCGGAATACCCGAACATTCAAAACTTAACCTGTGTACAAAACGGCGTCTTCCTTCCGGCGTAAAAGCGCTGACGCCGTTTATTGTTATTGTATAAATCCCTCTTTCATCAAACATCATTGATGTCTGCTCAGAGGAAGTATTGCCTGTTCCTTTTTCTTCCACTGCTTCATGGCTGTTTTTTGTCCAAAGAACATTGCCGCCTGCGTTCAAACACAGCGTTTTTCCGTCTCTCAGCGTTACGCCAAAACGATCATCTTTGCTTGCCGCAGCCACAGGCTGTCCGGGAAGTTTTTTTAAACCTGATTTTGAAAGCCTGCTCCCCGTTTTTGCTTTTTCATTAAAAACAATTTTTTCCATTTCTCCCGATTGATACATTAGCACATAACTTTTTATGTTTCTTTCATTCAAAGAGACTATTAAAGCCGGAATCTTATCCAGCTTAACGCGTTCTATTTGACTGAATTGATTTATTTTGACAAAGTCCGTATTTTGAAGAACCGTCGCCGCGCTTCCCGTTCTGTCAAGAATAGGCGGAAGGGCAATAGGACTTCCCAAATCTATTGTCCAAAGGGAATGTCCCGACGCGGTTCTGCAAGTCATTACGGAATTAACAGAAATAAAGAGTCTTCCGTCCCAGCCGACAACAGGCGGATGAGTAATGGGTCTATCCAATTTTAAGCGCCACAATTCACGCCCTATGCGGTTTATCGCCATAAAAACGCCGTCGGTATTGCAAACATAACTAGCCGCTTCATAAGAACGGGCAATATACGGAACGGCGGTACCTCTCGCGTTAAAATCCCAAAGAGGCGTACCGCTCATAAAAAATGACCTAACGCTCCCTTTCTCACCTGCAAGAACCACCGAGCTGGCTTGCAAGTACGGCGTTCCACGGATTGTATCGTTAATTTGCGTTTCCCAAACCGGCGCGGCGCCGACAAGGATTTTATCCATGTCTATTTTATCCGTTTTCTGCGCTATTATCTGCTGAGCCGCCAAGCCTGTCATAGAAAAGATAAAAAACAGCGTTATGTAAAAATATACTATCTTTGTTTTTGTCATTTTTTCATCCTTACTTTACCTAACGTATTTTTACAAACTGAGAAAAACCAATGACAGCCGCCGGATAAACCGAAGGTCCGTCAAAATTTCTTCCGCATAACAAAGAGCCGTTAACTATTTCAAAAGTTGTTTTATCGGCGTTAAACACAACGCTTATACCGCGAGTGTCTAACTTTGTCTGTTCCGGCAAGGTTTCTTCAAGTTCCAAAGTAACGCCTATTACCGCGTCTATCCTGATCTGTTTGGAATTTACAGTAATGAGTCTGTTCGCGTATCCCACATAGGAATAACCGCCTTTTCCGTATCCTTCATAGCGCAGGGCGTTATTTTTTTTGTGTTCCCATGTATCAAACCTTTCTACGCTCACGCTTCTGTCGGATTTAAATTCCATAATGCAGACTACAGGACCGTCTGGCATATTGATTGTAGACTGCCATTTTCCCAGCAAATAATTCGGCAGTGGAACTTTCTCAACTGCCTTGGCGCAGAGCGCGGAAATGGAAATGCCGTTTACCGTACTTCCCCGCTCGGAATATTCATTTAACGTCTGCTTTGTTTTCGCGTTAACCGTTGACGCCGACAAGACAAAATTATTGTCGCTTTTGGAAAGCGTACCTTGTATAAAATATTCAGTCCCTTCGTCAGTCTGTAAAACATTAAGCGTTCCCCATGAGGTTAATTCCGAAATTACTTTACCGGAAATACTTGCGGCTTCGGCGGCTGTAACTCCGCTGCCCTTCGTATCAAATACGATAACTCCCACAACAGGAGCCTTTTGGGCGTAAACCGCGCATGATAAAATAAATAAACAAAATAAAAAAACGCTTTTTTTACTAAAACACATATAAATATTATAGTATGATTCTTAAAAGAATCCAACCCTAATATTTTGCGCTAGAACAATCCCCTGCACTCAAAATAAAAACGCTTTTCGATTGAATGTCCCATGGAAAAACTCTTGCGCGGCAGTGGACCAAGCCGGGCGACAGTTTCAAAAAGCCCTGATTTTTGAACAGGCGGCAATAAAATACCAGCCGTCTTGCGGTCCTGTTCCGCTTTTCCGCCCTCGCCCGATAAACGGAACAACTCTTCTTCGTCGTGGATATAGTCAATTAACTGCGGATTGTCCCCGGCGTATTTGTCCAACAGCGGCTGAAGGCATGCGGTAGCGATTCCTGCTGCGGAAGTTTCTATAAACGCGTAACGCCCCTGCGAGATAACGCCGAAATGGTTTGCGGCTGGTTTTTGCGGCGAAAGAGCGCACAGCTTCGCCAGCTCATGCACGCTGTTTACGGAACGGCAGGAATAATCGGGCAGAGCCGAAAGAATTTTTACGGTTTCATCAAAACCAACGTCAAAGACAAGGCGGTGTATCGGCTCAAATTGAATCGCGGAGTCGTAGATGTTTTCTATTTCTACAAGCGCGTAACGGCATGGATGAACGGGAAGCGCGCCGCCTGCCTTGGCGTTTTTTGCTTTATACTCCTCCCAAATACCTTTTGCCGCCGCGAGAGAATGATTACCGTCGCCTACCGCGAAAAGGAAAGGTTTTCCCTCTCCGCCGTAACGCCCCGTAGAACGCTTATAAAGTTCGTCCAATTTTTCCGTAATAAGAGACAATGTTTTTTCGCCGCTTTCAATATCAAGAAACCAGCCTGTCACTTTTCCAGAATCCATCATTAACGGCGTACTGTAGCAGGGAGCCGTATTTTTTACTTGCTCGCCAATGGCGGACAGAATACTCTCTGTCTCGTCGTCAATAAGCAGTAAAACGTGGGGGAGTTCCAGAGGCGCGGCTCTGCGGATATCCATCCGCGGCGGCAGGCGCTCGGGCACTGTGCCTTCCGTACAGCGGATTAACGGGCGCGCCTGCGGATGCCAGTCGTACTGTTCCAAATCTACCGCGGCAATTAATCCGCGCCTTTTTTTCTGATACGGGGTGTCCCTTTCAATATAAATAAATCCCTGCCGCGCCGGAGCAAAAACATCTTCTTGCAGATAACGCCTCATTGCCGAATGTATATCGGCGATTCTTTTTTCCGCTCCGTCATCTGAAAGAAATACTTCGGGAAAAATCAAATTAAGGGTTGAGGGCGAACCCTCGGCTATTGTTTTTGCCTTTTCCCAGTAATCACGATCCTGCGTAAACTGATCGCACGCAATTACTGGCCATTTTGCCAGTTCCGACGGAGAAGACTGCGCGGACTGCGGCAGGAGGATAAAAGGGACTTCAAGTCCCAGTTGGTTAAGTTTTTGTTGATAGCTCATATTAGTATATTATCAATTTTCGTTAACATTGTCACTTATAATTGCCAAATATCATATATCGTTATACTATTAAATATGCAGTACCAGCGTCCGTCCTTCGCGCAGGAACAACACCTCAAAATGAACCCTCAGCTTCTTCAATCCATTAAATTGATGGAACTGCCGGCTGTGGACTTGCGCGAAAGAATCGAGCAAGAACTGGAACGCAACCCGGCTTTGGAAATAATCGAAGATAAAAGCACAATCACCCTTAACGACGAAGAAGAAACGCGGCAAAAAGAAGTATACGAATATTTTGAAACCACATCTGACCCGGGACGGCGCGGCGCTCAGGCTTCGGAAGAACATAATAAATTTATAGAAGGCGTGCTTACGCGCCCCGAAACTTTACAGGAACACTTGTTACGCCAATTACAGCTTGAACCTGTCGATGAAGAGTTACGAGAAATCGCCGAAACGCTGATTCAAAATTTAAACGACGACGGCTTTCATAAAGAAAAACCGGAAACTTTATTTGCAGACCCCCGGCAAAGACTTAACGAAGCTATGGAATTGGTAAGAGGTCTTGAGCCTGCCGGATGCTGTACAAGCGATTACCGCGAGTCTCTCCTCACGCAAATCGCTCTGTTAGGCGACGCTCCCTGCGAAATATCCGTAATAGAAAAAGTGTTAGACAACCTTGACCTTGTAGACCGTGAAAAATACAGCGCCCTCGCAAAAAAAATCGGCATCGACGATGAAGAAGAAATACGCGTCATCTGCGAATATATAAAAAAACTTTACCCCTTCCCCGGTCGCGCATTTGCCTCAACAGAAGTTCGCTATGTTGTGCCGGACATCAAAGTTATCAGAAACAACGACGGGCTTGCAATCAACCTGAACGACGAGGCGTTTCCCGTCCTCGGCATAAATCGTAATTTTGAAGCGTTCACAGGCAGTACGGACAAGGCGGCAAGGGATTTCGCGCGCGAAAATATCAGGGAAGCGCGGCTTTTTATCAGCCACCTAAGCCAGCGGAACCAGACGTTGATAAGAGTGGCAAACGCTATCCTTGAATTCCAGCGGTCGTTTTTTATCAACGGTCCGAAATACCTCGCACCGCTTACCCTCTCGGACATCGCAAAAGAGCTTGACGTCCACGAGACGACCGTTTCACGCACCGCAAACGGCAAATATATGCAGACTGAATGGGGAATTTATGAAATTCGATATTTTTTTACTAATTCAATAAGCGGTTCCGGCGCGAACAGATCGCAATTTTCCAAGGAAAGCGTAAAAGAGATAATAAAAGAGATAATTTCCAAGGAAAACCGCCTGCTTTCGGATCAGGAAATTTCCGCTCTTTTAAGCCAAAAGGGAATTGCGCTAGCACGCAGAACTGTGGCAAAATATAGAAAGGAACTGGATATGGGTTCCTCATACGATCGAAGGTTGTAAACCGCAGATTGTAGTAATCAAAATTGGGAGGTTCAGAATGAACTTGGATATTAAAGCAGTACATTTTTCACTGCACGACGACGCAAAAGAGTACCTAAATAAAAAAATCGAAAGGCTGAAAAACGCCGAGAATATGATTGTAGATTTAATAATAACTTTAAAAAAAGAAAAAGATTTTGATGTCGAAGCCACGGTAAATTTCCGCTGGGGCGTTTCCATTCATGTCGCCGAGGAAGATTTTGATCTTATCAAGGCAATAGACAGGATGATTGATAAACTGGAAACAAAAATAACCAAAGAAAAAGAAAAGGTAAAGGAAAAAAGATAGGTTCTTTTAATGGAAAAAAATCCTTCTGTCTTTTCCGCGCGGCTTGAAAAAATTTATAACTGGATGGCTCAGGAAGGTATATCTCTCCTGATGCTGGAAGATACCGAATCAAGGCGCGACCAAAATATCCGCTGGCTTACAGGACACCCTTCGGACGCTCTTCTTTTTCTTTCCGTCGAAAAAAAAGCGATTCTTACCGCGTGGGACATCAATCTGGCAAAACTCTACGCAGCGCAGTCCCCGGCAATGATCGCCAGTTACAATGATTTTGACAAAAAACCTGTTAAAGCCATCGCCCTTATCGCGAAAAAATTCGGCGTACCTGCCGGAGCAAAAATCGAGATTCCGGCTGTAACGCCCTACCATGCTTTTCTTGACTATGTAAGCGAACTTACCGATTACGACATTATTTGCAGGGAAAACGGAGCCGCCGCTGAAATAAACAAACTGCGCGCTGTCAAAGACGAGGAAGAAATCGCTATTATCCGTAAAGCCGCCGGAATTACAAACGATTTAATTGCCCAGCTGGAAAAAAATGTAATCTCGGGAAAGATAAAAACAGAAGCCGACGCGGCGTTGTTTATCGAAGTGGAAGCGCGCAGGCGTGACTGCGAAGGCACAAGTTTCGGAACTCTTGCCGCCGGACCGGACAGGAGTTTCGCTATCCACGCTTTCCCAAGCTGGACATGCGCCCCCTTCGGCGGGCAGGGTCTTTCCATTCTGGATTTCGGAGTAAAATTCGGCGGCTACAGCACCGACGTAACTCTCACTTTTACCCGCGGTTTAAACGAAAAGCAGGAGAAACTTGTCGCCCTTGTTGAAAAAGCGGCAAAACTTGCTGTCTCAATGGCGCGTAATGACTGCCCGGCAAAGGACGTTGCCGCGGCGGTAGACTCTCTTTTTTCCAAGTCAAGGAAAAAAATGCCCCACGGTCTGGGACACGGCATAGGGCTTCAGGAGCATGAATACCCGTTAATCAGAAACGCAAGCGACAATGAATGGGTACTCCAGCCGGGAATGATTTTCACGATAGAGCCGGGACTTTACGACCCGTTGCTTGGCGGCTGCCGGCTGGAGAATGACGTGCTTATTACCGGGGACGGAAACGAGGTGCTTACTACGGCGCATATTATCAGGCTGTAGACTATATTTGCAAATAAATGCGAAAAAAAAGCAGAATAAATGTTATTTTTTATTGACAAATTAACAAAAAAAATGATAACATACTCATAATGAATCAAAGAACCGACAAATTACCTAAACTCAACGTGAATTCAAATTCTCTCTCTCTCTCTCTCTCTCTCTCTCTTATATAGAAGAAAACAAAAAAAATTTAACATTTTTCCTCTGCAGATAATTTCATGGCATAGATCTGTCCTTAGGGCAGTAAAAATAAACAAAAGGAGTATTTCATGAAAAACACAATCAAAGTGTTCGGGATTATTGCCCTAGCGGCAGTAATCGGGTTCTCAATGACCGCTTGCGGAGAAGAAGATGATTCGCCGAAACCGCAAAAATCGCAAAGTGTAATTGACGAAGTCACCGCAATTGCCTATGGAAACGGAAAGTTTGTCGCAGTTGGATATTCTATCAATTATTCGACAGAAACCTATACCAAAACCTATACCAACAAAATTGCGACTTCAACAGACGGCGTAACATGGACAGCCGTAACGCAAAGCGTCTTCGGAGATGATGCCTACATCAACGGAATCGTATATGGCAACGGCAAGTTTGTCGCATATAACTATAGCAAAGGAAATGACAATACCAAAATAGCGACATCAACGGACGGAGTAACATGGACATCAGCAGATGTCAATAACATATTCAACATCAACGAAATCCAAATAGTCTTTGGCAACGGCAAGTTTGTCGCAGTTGGATATTCATATTCTATCAATTATTCGACATATACTTCTACCCAAAAAATTGCGACTTCAACGGACGGAGTAATATGGACAACAGCAGATGTCAGTAGCATATTTTCTTCTTATTACATAAATTCCATAAACTCAATCTCATATTGCAACGGCAAGTTTTTCGCAGTAGGATCTTACTCGAATACCCCCAAAATATTGACTTCAACGGACGGCATAACATGGACAGCCGTAACGCAAAGCGTCTTCGGAGATGATGACTACATCCACGGAATCGTATATGGCAACGGAAAGTTTTTCGCAGTAGGACGAGGACGAAAAATGGCGACTTCAACGGACGGCGTAACATGGACAGCCAGTGGCTTCATAAGCTGTGAGGGTATCGACGAAATCGTATATGGCAACGGCAAGTTTGTCGCAGTTGGGACGTCTTACGATCGATCGCCAGAAACCTTTACCGCCAAAATGGCGACTTCAACGGATGGCATAACATGGACAGAAGTAGATATTGGTAATTTATTTAATTGTGTTATTACTGACAAGGGAACAACATATAGCGGAAGTTATATCAGTGCAATCGTCTATGGCGGCGGCAAGTTTGTCGCAGGCGGCGGCGATGGAGTAATAGCTACTTCAACGGACGGCATAAAATGGACGAAGTCCGTCATAA